>Ga0209780_1000465_pt1 | contig 21602 bp, 8 predicted proteins | sample WorMetexBAHAMAS2_FD_187384 | JGI IMG/M metagenome (GOLD analysis project Ga0209780, IMG submission 187384) | Marine gutless worms symbiont microbial communities from Max Planck institute for Marine Microbiology, Germany - Inanidrilus exumae... | ecosystem: Host-associated > Annelida > Digestive...
TGGTCGACTTCCTATAGGTGCTAATTGAACTTTTTTCGTTAGCTATGACGGTTGAGGCGCTATGAGCCGATATTTGTCGAAATTTCGCTGTTTGGAAGGGGGTGGGTCACTTTGAACGCAAATTTCAGGGGCAAAGGGGCGTCCCCCACCAACGATTTTTGGCACCAGAAAAGTAGAGTCCCTGGGCTATCGTATGGTGAAAAAAATTGCCGAAAAGTTTAACCGCCCGAGTAGGGTGCACCAACGTCACAGACAGACAGACGACAAGACAGACGACAGACAGACAGACGACAGACGACAGACGGAATTGCGATCGCATATAGCAAACGTAACGTAATACGTTGACGTTTGCTAAAAACTGCTAATTACACAAAACTCACGCGTTTAAGAAGTCAGTTGATTTTAAAACAATGAAGTTTAGTGATACGCTCAGATTGTTACTGGCCCGCCTAATGGGCCAGTATTGTTTTGCACGCTGTCGTTGTAGTCTGTCGTCGTCTGTAACGTGCGTGGGCGGTCGGCCTTCATCGGGCTGGGCGCGTGCGGCGTGGCCGGTCCGGCGGGACAGTACGGTTACGTCCCGTTAGGGCGACACCTTGTTTTAAAAGCAACTGAAACAAGACAATCGTAGATCTCAGACTTCGCCCGCGGTGTGCAAGCCCACCATTACTTCGCGGCCGATGCTGTATAATGCATTGTCAGTGGGGAAGAAAACCCCAAAAATTGTCCTGTTCCCTTGGAAGATTTCGTCACCCTGCCGGAGGAGGACCGAGCCACGGCCATAGGCAACATGCACAAAAATGGTAGAGATCGCACGTGTCGTTCCGAAGATATTCTCGCGGACAGGCATACAGACAAACAGACGCACACACACACGGACAGACACACAGACACGCTTACTACAATACTTCGCAACCGCTTCCTCGGGCGAAGCAACAAGAAGCTCTGACAGCTATATCGCAGAGTAACTACGTGACGCACTTCCAGTTGTTATCACGCTAACTACTGCACAACTCTACGAAAACCGCATTTGAATGGCTTGCGATAGATAAATGACCTTGAAGGTCACTGACTCAAGGTCATCTAAAATGGCGCGATCCCATAGCAGTAACAGTATAACAGTAAATTTACATAGCGCGTTTTAATAAGAAACCTCAAACGCGCTGGAGGTGCGTGCTGGTATGAGGAAAAAAGAATTTTCTTAAGATGACGTTTGAAGAGCAAGATTAATTTTCCTGACATTGTCAGGCAGGGATGTAGGATCAGCGTAGGCAAACGCCCGTCTCTCATACGTGGCCAGATTGGCACGTGGAAATCCAGCTCGACACGATCAACCGAGCGGATGTACTGTGAAAAAAACGGCTAAACATATGGAGACGCCGTTTGGGACTGACTCATTCGGGTCCAAGCAAGCATACGATACGATACGATACGGTAGATTAACGTGCGCTCAAAAGCTGACGGGATGGCCAGCTTAATCTAGCGCACGGCCCAGAAACGAAAAAAAGGAAAAATAAAATAAAAACCGAGTAGCTAAGAAAAAAAATACGTGTATTAAATGTGGGTCAAAATCGGACGAATCCATTTACAGCCGCGAGGGGTGACAAGTCTGCATTGCGGGCTATATGCGGCTTTTTGCCGAAATACTTTGAACACTTGTTATAAAACATGACATTCAGAGTTGTGTTGATGGAGACATTTACTGCAATATTGAGTAGATACCGAATTGTTTTACGAATTTAGTTTTTCCAAAAGTAAGTATTTTGAAACCATCACCTGCCACGATTGTCGTTGTGTCCTTGACGTAATCGTGTTGTTGCCGATAAATTGCGGCTGTGAACCGTAGTCTTGTCACGCTCATCATCATGCGCCCATCGTCTCGCGATCCAATTGAGCGACGTGTGAGGTCTTCAGGCCGCGTCTCCATCACGCTTCGCGGGTGGTCCAACTTGTTACAGCAGGCGGTGTTAATTAGTTGCCGGGCAGACACTATTACTCGACGGCCAAAATGACATTACCGTGTAACGAGCGTGCTAGATTAACCCCTACGGGAAGATGTACAAGTTCCGTATATGCCGAATTAGCGTTTTTGACGCTCAGAGTGGGATACAACGTAGAAGGCTTGATCAGTACCTAGCACGTTTTTGGCACACATCCAATAAAGTAGCTAACTACTCAATTTATAGACCCCGGAAAGATGAAAGCCTGAGTTGGCCTAGTTGGCTGACCTATAGCGGACGGCTTACCCACACAGGTGGTCACCCGTCAGCTACAGGTCGAGCGTGGACAGGGAAAGTTCGCTGGTCAAAGACCGGCTTTCCACCACTGTGCAACGCGAAAAACCCAAGGTGCACCACTGTGCACGTGGCAGCCTGGAACACGAACAGTAGGGTCATCGACTCGATCATGATTGACCACTGACGTTGTGCTCCAGTCTTGGCACCGAACTGGACTGGTTCCAGTCTTACGCTGGAGGGTTAACGACGTCGTTACCGGTCACACAATACGTCGCCGACGTCCTCGTAGCATCCCGAACATTTACAGTAGTCGCTTTCTCGTCCCGCTCGTGGGCTAATGAGTTTACATCGCTGGTCGTCGCCATTGTGATCCTATTTATCGCCGACGAGCCGTGCATAGATAACGTCTCGGCGCCGGGTCGGATCCACGTATCCAACCCGGTGATGAAGTTAGGCGCTCTAACAGACCGAGTGCATCTATTAGTACCGCTCAGGAATACTGAGTTTCCGAAATAATTATCTCACCGATGTTCTTGCGGTCTGCCGCCCATCGAATCGTTATTTTTTATCACTGGTTAAAACTCTTTAATGATTATTTGTTAAGTGAATGCGACAGCGAGTTTAGATTGTTACGCTTTTAGCAAATTCCTAACAATTTGTTAGTAAATTATAGGCCTAGTGTGTAATCGGTCTAACAAAATATTTATATAGGCTTATCGGATGAAGTCCCCGATTCACAGTCGTGATGGAAAGACAGATAGACATAAAGACCATGCCACCACCACGATAACATCTCTAGGAATTGTTCCTCGTCTGTTCCACGAATGTTGGATTAGAGGTTTGTTCGCACTGGATGCGTTGCACCGCACGGCACCGCGACGCAATCCATCAGGTGTGAACGAACCTTAACAGTAACATTACCGAAGCACTTCACGAGTTCACAGAACCGTTATGTTTGCAGGAAACATTTCCGTGATATTTCAGCTGATCACATCTTACTTTCGAAACTCGATGGCATTTTAGAGAATTTGTAAAATTCTGTTGAGACTAAGAGTTTATTAAAATCTGCAAAATTCGAAATCTCAACGTATGATCGTTGGTAACTGAAACTCGCTATCGCTATTCAGCTGTAGGCTGTAGCGGGCGTTGTGTTGTATCACCGGAGTTCCTGCGCGAAGATCATTAAACTCCAGTCCGAGCAATTCCATTCAGCCGGTCGCTCGTATCTACCGGCCGTAATTTCACCGTGCGGCATTACAAAACGCCCTTCTATTATTTACACAACGACTTAGCAACCGCGTTGCCGCCGTCGCTAAGCCGTTTGATGTGTGAAGGCTTTTAACGGCTAACGACGCGGCTAGCCGCCGGCGTAGACCTAGTCCTATATATCATGAATGCGAGCCGATCGGTTCGTAGATTAAGTGTCAACAAGACTGGATGGGACTTCATTTACGGTGACTTAGAGCAAGAAAGAGACAACCTGAATGACAGTCTTAAGCCCCCTCCCGTACACAGTTCCAGAATAAAGAACTGTCCGCGACAAAAGCCGTCTTCCATTAGTTCCTCTCGATGTAATTATTTTCATTAACCTTCGGAAATTTGGTGTACGCGCGACCGTCACGAGCGCGGACGTAGAGTACATACCTCCGACACGCCACATTCAAATCGGCACAGTGTCGTTACCGGCGAGAAGCAGGTGCGTGAATCTAAGTGAAGTAGATTAACATTGTTCCGTCGTTGAACCGGTAATCAGTAACGCCACAGAGGTGTAGGCCTACACTGCACAATGGCCCCGTTCTATATTATGCATTTATTATGAAAGTCGTACATCAGTACACATGAACCAAGAAACATTAAGAAAAGTTTAAAAACTGAAAAAGTTCTTATGCGCAACCCGGTAGTCGCAAGGGTGTTAAAAATTACAATATCCAGAATGTGTTCCTGATAAATTAACAAAATTTAATCAACTTTCCTATGGTCCACGGGCTTTTGTTATGGAGGGCTTCTGACTGGGGGTTTAATGTCCGTGGGGGCTTATGTCCGTTCCGTTACGACATGCTGCTTTAAGTCGCCGACAACGGGATTAGTGGGGACGACGAAATCTGTTGTTATCGCATTCGTCCGTGTCACCAATATACGACAACAGGCGACCGCAGCGTGTCCACTTGGCCAAGCAGTAAGTAAGACCAAGATCAGATGACACTTATACATGACGTGAAAAGTTTATGACCACAATGATACTTTGGTTGGCGTGCTAGAAACTAACGAATCAAGAGCGCCGCGCATCAGTGTTGGGCAATATATACTGTTTAAAAGTATTCGAAAGTACAGGATATAAGACAATATATCTTTAAGATACTTTTGGAAGATACATTTACATTTAGCTGCTTATTTGAACGTTTGAGTATTTTACATAACGTATCATAATTGCTATTAAGTTAGTTTTTTAGCTAATAACTGCAGCGTGTTTGTTCGTGACAGATCGATGATGGTTAATATTACAAAAAGTGATTTTCTGTTTTGACATAGCTGCTAAAAAAACTCATTAAGAATGGTTTGTGTAAGATACTATTAAAGTCATTGATTTAGTTAGGCCTACTTTGGTAAAACGTATCTTGGAAAAAGTATCTACCAAAACTATCTTCACTTTTGTCAAGATAGTTTCATAAAGTATGCTGAAGATACAAGATAACTGCTCATTAAATATATAGATCTAGAAAAATGGCTTTCATAATTGAACTTTTGCAGAAAAAACTACGCTCGCGACCTGTGAAGCAGTGAAGGTTTCTCGAAATAATTCGAAGTATCGCGAGAGTGATGACAAAAATAACCGCTATAACAACTTATGGAACGTCTATATTACAAATAAGTCTCCGCTGCCGCTGACAGACCCGCGCGACGCAGTGACTCATGCCCACCGTGTTGTACAGACGTCGACGGTCAGTGTGATAAAGTGGTGACCGAGACCGTCACCAGTTTACCACACTAACAGTCCACCTAAGTTGACAGCATTGGAGGCGATCAGCCGTTCAGAGATATGGTTGACGCCAACCAAAATTTAAATGATTCACGTGACCTAACCACCTGACCACACCCCTTTCAGGGACGATTTGTCATCCATGGGCTAGCACTTGCTACCGTTATCCTACATACCAAATTTGAACTCTTTAGGCCTTCCTCCACTCACTACGAAGATATGAAAGGCGATACAAAATATCGAAAATTTAGCGGTTTTGGGGGTAGTTAGGATCATTCGAGGTCACTGGAAATAGCACCATTCGATAGAGCACATACGAGTTTCTATTAGCGGTCCATAATAACTATGTCTCTACCTTGTACCGTTTTTGACATATAGCGAGATATTTATTGGTCGAAAATCGCCGTTTTAATCTACCCCACCTCTGCTAGGCGCCCCGTTCGAAGTGATTCCGTGAAAATTTTGCCGAAATTTTTGGCAACAGAAAACTCGATTCCCTGGGCTATTGCACGGCGTTGTTTCTGTGATCCTAGGTTTAGCTAACTTTGTATAGAACACGGACGACTTGTGACGGACGGACCGACACACGATGACAGCATATACCACGCTAGCATAGCGTCTCGCGGTAATAAATAAGTTAATATTCGTAAGTAAGTAATAAAGTAAGTCTGGCAGATCTATGAACGCGTTTACAATAGTCAAGTTCAACAAGACAACAGCCGCATTGGTTCACTTCGCAGCATGCAAGGTTTGCCGAATGTAAGACGTCACGATATAAGCAAGCGAAATCGATTTATAATGACAAATCGGCGATCGCGGCTTTAGGAAGCAAGATGCAAATCTGGATTTTCCACAATTCCGCTCAATAGGCGTTATTAGTGCTTTATAAGAAGGTTAGGAGCGGATATGACGGTTAAAAAATACACAGGTTTTTCAAAAATTTGCCGAAAGTGTTAAAATACGCCCCTTTATCTCTATACCTAGATTTAACTAAAAGTTCCACGAGACAGGCCATCTATTCCACACCCGCACTTTTCGCCATTGATATCTTTGTTGCTGTGATCGAGCATTGTTTCAAATTTTCACTGGACACTATCGAAAAGAGGCAAAGTCTGTTTAAAGATTATTATCAAGGAAGACAAACATCCTTTGCTGGGTCAGGAACTATTGAGTTTAGTTACATTTTTTCCTGCAAAACTGCCTGAAACTGTTTACGGTAAAGCTGCCAACAAGAAGCGGACGAGAACACACAACAGAGCAGTCGAGCAGCGATGTACATCGACAGTTTCAGTGCGACATCACGTGACCGGAAACCGCCATGTCGCATCCAACAACGTCGATAACCGTATCGTCGTCGTCCGCGGCTCCGCGCATGCTCACTCCATCGCCCGACACCGCCACGTCATCACCGAACCATCTCGCACCTGTGTAGTGACGTAACGAAAATGAATCCAATCAAAACTAGAAAGCCCTCACTCGAGGTCGCACAGGTCATTTTATTAGATGAATGCAAAATCGCCAAAAACCTATTAGTGATTAAAGAAATATATGTTCTTGGCTTCGACCTTTCCGTCCATCCAACCAAGATGGCAGCCAAGAACATAATACTTCTTTCATCACTGATCACTAATTGTGTTTTAATGATTTTGTATTCATCATTCAATCCAGTTGAAACATAAAAAGTACATTCTTGGCTCTGTCTGATATGTTTCTCTTTTAAGACTAGCCATTTTTGCATGTGTGCATTCCGCAAGAAAGTTATTATTTTCCACTTTAATTCTTTGCTCAGTTGTCAGCGGGATTAACACTTTTAGCCAACTACGAAGTTTCTACATGGCTCTGATTTATTTACAGTTTCAAATTCAGGTCTGCGGTTTCAGTCAGACGGCCGGCCAGCCTGCACTGCGGCACAAGTGGTTTTTTTCACTTTCACTTTCACTTTTGGCCAACAAATAATATTTTCCTTAAGTGTGCTGAAATTTTGACCTATGACCTTGACCTACGACACGCCCGTAGCACTCGTGGGTCCCAACTGAAGAGCAGGCTTGTTTTGGATCACTCTTATGTTGTGCGTAGGATAGGGTAAGATCAGTTGAAGTGTATCCACGTCTAATTCTGCTGTAAACAACGAGCATATCCTATCCATCAAACTAAGGCATTGTAACGTAAAGTGCTGATATGCCGTTACTCACCCACGTGCAGGCAATAATGTAATAAAACTAGAACGGCGTTTCGTAGAGCGCATACGTCCCCCACCGACCTTGACCTTTGACCTTAACCTTCCGAAATTCAATCACCTCGTCCCTGTGGCCAAGGGTATGACTGACGAAGTTTGGAGACAATCGGACTTGAATTGGCGCCAGGAAGTTGTTCACAGACATATATCCCTATATATCTACCATTCTATCTACATACCGACGCTTTCTAAAACATAACCTCCTACCACCTTCGGTGGGGAAGGTAATAAAGACACACCTGGGCAGGTGTGCAGTTTGAGTTGATGTGGATGCGAGAAAGTCGTCCGACAGATGCTGCAGATCACAGCAGCAGCAGCAGCAGCAACAGCAGTAGTAGTATCGGTGTATGTAACTTTGGCGACAGTCGCTGAAACGGCTGCTGAATGTGTACGTCGGACATGACTATCGTGCGCTGCGTGTGACGCAAACGCCTTGCCGCAATGTCTACACTGCAAATCAATCAGCCAACACGAAAGACTCACTTGAGGTCGCACCGACCGTTTTGCAACATTTCTATTCCGGTGACCATCATCTTTGGTCTATGAGATTGACCTTCGATCGAACGCAACCTATATACAGTGTATAGGTGAATCAGCATGTCTGCTCATAAATTAGGTAAACTATGTGCCGTAGGCCTACGTCGCCTCTCGCGACTTCGTGTGGCTGATAGCAAAAATACAATTGTGTGACTGATTTGTAGTTAGCTAGCCTATCATAAAACAGCACCATGAAAGATGGTCGCTTGTTTTCTACAGTAAACAGAAACCTATATTCATGGCGTACCTTAAACGGTTTTTCGCCGGAGTGTTGTCGTATGTGCGTTCGCAGAATGCTGGAAGCCGTGAACGCCTTGCTGCAATAGACGCATTTGTATGGACGTTCGCCGCTGTGCACCTGTTGTCAACAGCACATCTTAGTTTTAGGCCGCATCGCCTGCACGCAGCGCAATGAATGCGACCTATTGCTACAGGTGTCGCACTTAGCATGGTCTGCGTGTCTGTTTGTGTTCGGCACACGGGTGACTGTGCAAAATGGCTAAATTGATCAAGATGCTGTTCGGGGCTGAATCGTGTGGGTCTAAAGACCATGTATTAAATGTGGGTCCAGATCCCCCACGGGAAGGGCACTTTTGAGGGGGCATGTGATGGTTCCATACCTACTGCAGGCGAATAAACCTACCCAGTACACGCGGCAGATGAATGCATTTGCCGCCGAGAAGGGCTCACGAATATGACCAACAGACACATAGACAGACACACAGACCACGCTACGCCGTCTGTAGAAATAGCCCGCATCTTATGCACTGAGTGCATGCAGTAAAGCCTCCCTCAAGACATAAAAATCATACTCGGGTAGGCGGGGCTTGTGGCGATCTATCTCTATCCCATTGACACAAGTAGCCAGAACAGGCCGTACATAATACGTTTATACGCAATAAGTAAGCAAGTAAGCCGTGGATTTATATAACTGAATTTACGTACAATAGGTCCTCACCCGCATGTGTTTGTTAAGACTGGAAGATTGACTAAAGCTCTTGTTACACAAAGAACATTTATGCGGTCGATGCTTTTCGTGGACGTGTAGCACGTGGATTCGTAGGCGATCTCGCTTCTCGAAGGATCTACATACACCATCAACACTACGTTACAGTAGTCAAGGCCGGGTTTGCCTCTAGTAATAGTCCAAGCCGCGCAGCGCAGAACAGAACCAACGATGGCGATCTTTCTAACCAAAACATATCATGCTGTCATCAAGAGTAATCGTAATAAAGTAATAAAGTCACTAGTGTAGCACGTGTTGTGGATTTTTGCTGCTAATCTTTCGGAGCGCTATGTCCGCATTCCGCAACTGTACTATACCAGAGTCCGCCGAGTCGTAAAAATTGAAGCATCAGTGGACGTCGGTCCTCCTTATTGTTAAATCGAAATGTACGCGTCGCAGCGTGCTGCCCCCTGGTGAGTGGCGGTGAGTATGCCGACGGGACAGACAAACAGACGGACAGACGGACGGACGGACGCCAGACCGTTACATTATGCTTTTTCGCTAGACGCGGCCAACGTAACTAGCGTGAAAAAAACTATTCGGTACACAACTAGCCTATTCAAATACAGGATGCGATACTTCTGAACAAATGACGAGGTGCTGATTCATACCTGGTGCAAAGATGACACGGAAACTGACGATCGCCCTGGTCGACACAACGCGTGTATTTGAGATGCTTGTCCCTGTAGTACCGGTAGGCGAACACCTTACCACAGCGCTGACACTGGAACCCTTCGTTATCTGCATATCACAAACACTGCAGTAATTGAATTACTTCACGGTGAATAGCACGTGAAAGCAAACAGCGATTATATCCCGGATCCAGTGAAGCAGCTACTGCAAACTGCTACCATCCGCGTCCACAGGTGGCGGATAGTGGCGTGGCCTCTAGACATAGAGGTTAGAAGCAAGGACTTTCCCTGACTAATAAGAAGTCGCGGACCAACAGCGGCGACTCTACTGGGACGGGGATGTGGCAGGCGGGCGGCATGAAAAATCCCCATGCACCCACGACAGAGCCGTGACGTGGCGAGTGTATGTCGCCACTAAATAAGCTACCTGCTGGGCGCGTTTTGGCGTCATGAGGACGGTCCAGGTTGTTTTCTGGTTTCCGGCTACCCAACTTACCCGTGTTTTGCCCAGCGAGCTACCGGGGACATCCTAGCTTAAGTGATTCATATGAGTATGTCTTCTGCAATCTTGTAGGAACGGCTACATCCGCCATTGGACAAGCCACATGATAATGATGACGATGATCTACTTTTACTCGACTTCTGGCTAACTTCTGGTGCAGTTGATGCATTCAGATCTGTCAATAAAATAAGCAGAAACGGTAATCTGTTGTGGTTTTGGTTGTAACCACAGATGTTCATTAAAATTAATAATTTCTCAGTTTCCCACAGATAAAAAGCAAAATAGCATAACTAAATTCAGTAATGAAATAAAATAATGTAACTAAATTAGGTAATTCGTGAAATTAAATAATATAAAATGAAATAATAATAATGATGATCATTAAATAATAATACTGACGAATTATTACTGATTAATTTAATTCTTACTGAGAGCGTAAGCTGTCTCACCTGCGAATGCCGATATCTAGCAGTCTTGTTGTACTTGATCCTTGTACTGGTACTTGACTTGAGCTGTACTTAGGTAAATATTTGGGTACTGTACTTGTACTGGTACTTGGACAATTAGTACTTGTACTTGTATTTTAGCTCTATGTACTGGTATTGGTACTGGTACTTGTTTGTTAAGTACTTGATACAAGACTGATATTTACCACCGGAAGTCGTTGAAAGTGGGTAAATCATAGATATCACATATATAAAATAAATTACATACTCTATACGATATGGTAGATTTCAACGTGCGCCCAAAAGCTGACGAGGTGGCCGGCTTAATCTAGCGCACGGCCCAGAAAACTCTAGTATATATGTCGCAAGTACTTTCTGCGATCTCCTTGTTCTTGCAGTCGTCGACGCGTTGTAGCGGCTACGCACCGGGCACCTGCTATAATAAGTAAGTAAGTAAGTTTACGTCGATTAGTAAGACGCTGTTAAGTCTGATGCCTATAATGCGGCGAATACACGGTGCGATCGTCATTGCATCGGCGATCGGTCGCAGCATCTGGTTGCGCCGTATACATGAACTCACAGTTGGTTTCTGAGGCGACGTTGGTATCGAGTCGCCGACGATCGTCGACGCCGCAGCTGCCGGGCGCCACGGTCTGCCCTGCGACCGTGTAGTCCATCACGCCGACCGGTATCGCCACGAACTGGACGCAGCAGTCGCCGTACCAGACAAGCAGTTCGCTACCGCACGCGATGTCCTTGCACGTCTCGTAGTAAATGTCGCCGCCACAACCGTCTGCACCGAACCACAGTGCTAGCTGATTGCGACCAAGGTTAGGGCTGTCGCGAGTACTCGAGTACTACTCGACTAATAAACTACTCGAGTAGTATTTTACTACTCGGGCACTCGATACTATCTACTTCCGTTTACCATTTCCACTTCCGGTCATTTTCCCCCAGATATTCGCGTTGTTGTAAAATGGTCTTTGGCACTATGACAATTTATGTTGATATTTTATTAAGAACTACGAATTAGCGCTCATCACTTAGCGCCTGGTGAGTGATAGCGTGATTTCGGACACTGTATACGTGTACTATGACTCCATCCATAACTTAGCCATTTACTTACTCAAATTTCCACTTCCGGTTTTGTTCAAGTACTCGAGTACTCGATAAGGAACTCGATCGAGTACTCGAGTGGTTAACTACTCGATAGCGGCACCCCTAACCAAGGTCCATAGAGTATACTATACTCTCTGGACGTTTGTTGAGATAATTGTTAACTAGGATCAAAAGCAACTCCACGAAGACACGCAATACCAGCAGAACATGCAGAAATCCACGTTTAATTAATAGAATAATCTATTAACACAAAAGCAACAGTTGTCGGTATTTAGATTAATCCGATAATTGAATGTCGGTGTCCCAATTTATCATGTCTTTATTGCAATGCCTTGAAGCTCTTACGGAGACACAAAATTGGTTGTATTTTTGTTGACTGAACTTAATTTTAACAAGAAGCTCAGCGCTAGTGCAGAAAGACCACGCGACGCCATGTCAGTTGAAATATTGTTACGTTGCACAACTGTACGAAAACTTCCATTTGAATTTTACTCAAGGTCATCAGTGTTATCGTTTGATGGCGGTTTGGCATAGTGTGTAACGCGTTAGTTTCGATCAACGAGGTTAACCTACGCCGAGCCCGGTTAGTACTGGAATGGGTGACCGTGTCCGGGTTCCACTCCCGGAGGCGGCACTTTATTTCGGTATGTAACCAGCCACGCAGGTCGACTGAGCCTTCTACCCTCCGTGGGACGGTAAAATGAGTACCTGCCAAAGGGCGGTGATGCTCTGCGGCTGCGGAGTAAATGCAGGCATTGTGTAATTTGCGAGTAAAAACTGTGTGATCCATGTCTGAGCGCATTAGAAGTAGTTACAACGATGCGCTATACAAATCGACGAAGACTTTACTTTTCTTTATCGCTATTCGATGATCTATATATCGCTGACACACTGACTTTGACTGGTATGTTTTGAGACTTGTTATAGTGTAAAATGTGAGTCAGTCACTTTACAAGCGGCAATTAGACTGCACTCAGCAGAGCGCATACATCCGCCACGCCAGATTAATATCGGCACAGTGTCGTTACCAACGACAGCGGTCTAAAATTTTTCACACTGCGCCGTGACTGTTATTTTCCTATTTCACTTCCACTGTTTACGTTAATGGATTACTGGACTATCCCTACCCTTGCCCTAACCCCAATTTTAGCATTCCGAAATTTAATCAACTCTTCCCGGGCATGTAGTCCACTAATTCCCCCAATTTCATTAAAATCCACCTATAACGTTTCTAGTGGTCATGTTTTCAAACGAACAAACAGACAAACAAACAAACAAACGGCGGTGAAAACAGCACCTCCGCTGAAAGTGGTGGCGGTAATAGTTTTCATCTACCTACCCATCGTCGAGGTGTGGACGGCGATGAGGTTCTGCTGATGAGGATGGCGGGCACAGTTGATGTATGACATCCAGCAACCGGCCGCACTTCGACCGTCGATGAAGTGACTCAACCGGCCGGCGACAAATATCTGTATACGTCCGACGACAACAACAGTATTTCTACACCGGATGTCGCAGTTTTAATTCATCAATACGTCACGGTTAAGAATCACTTCTTTACCGTTTGTGAGTATACGATCGAGTCTCCGAAGGATGCCAATGCGACGAAGCCAGTCCTACGGTAAGAGAGAAAGTAAATCACATAATAATACAATAATATACACTGAGATACAGCGGATAGCTGCCAGAGTAGGCAATCGCCCATCAAAGCTGGCCGCCACTAACAATATGAAAATTAGATTCTAATACTGACAGAGAAAGAACAGGATAAAAAACAAAGTGCAAGTGCAAACGCAAAAGCAACAATGAGTCACTACTTAGGCAAGACAAATAATATTATAATAAAGATTGCAGCAAATGACTTCTAAGTTTATATTTGAACGATCGGAGTGATTGTATATCTCTTTAAGTTCAGTAGGTAAGTTATTCCATAATTTGCTAACTTTATACTTTACAGCTCTTTTCCCTTCCCAGCCATAAAGTATCATCGCCATTTGGCCTTTAAGCTTACCAAGTTTACAGTGAGTTAACGACTTGCCTACGGTTGTGGAAAATACAAGGGCCCCGGCAGTCAGCGATCGGAGTCGTTTTCAGCAAAAGGCCTGCAAACAACATTTTACAGACTTGTTTTATTTTGTTAGCATATCTGATTTACGTTGTCATGAAACAACATTTTCGTTGTATAGTCGAAGGCATGTCCCACCGTCAAAGCTCTGCATAAGTGTCTCCAGATATTTTTCTACGCTTGCGATTTTGTCGCGCGATAAAGTTGAGCGACAAAGTTGCGTGATAAAATTGCAGGTGTGACATCGGTCTTAAAATGAATGACGTCTCAGTGTAGAAATTAAATGGCATTAGCCAAAAATCATCATAAAATAGTAAAATCAAACGAAATTTAGAGTGGTGTTACAACCACAAAGAAAATGCGATTATTTTGAGGTTTACATTGCTGCTGTAACTAGTTTGCGTTAAAAAATTAATAGCGTAATTTTTTAAATCGCTATTAATTCCTTACCGCGTTAACGCGTTAGTTATAACGAGTTAATTCAGCAGCTCTAGTTTATTTGTAATTTACTGGTGTTTTAAAACATTTTATTTGTACAGCCGACAGTTAATAGAGCTGCAGTGTCTCCATACAGACCCCCCACATGTAGCTGCCGTCTGCAGACGTCTTGTTGAGATCGCAAGAGTTGACGACGCATCCACGGAAAGGTCCGAACTTAGTACCACGCGGTATCAATGATCGAAGGCTAAACACACCGTAACGCACTGTGCCGGCAATGTACGTCCGCTTCAGTTCCAAACCTGTACCGCAGGAAATCATCAACATATGTACAAGTACGACAGAATATAATGCGTACACGAAACGCAAATGAGCCGGCAACTTTTAAAGTCTCTGTCATTAAATGTCTGCAAATCAATCATACTCATTAAATTGCCAAAATTCTTATATAAACTTATGATATAGTGTGTAGTCGCATCATATTTGACGAGCGATAAAATTAATTACGCTGGCCGCAAATAGCAATAAGCGTAATGTAACGGTCTGGCGACCGTCCGTGTGTTGTCTGCCTGTTTGTCGCGTCGGGATACTCGCAGTGACTCACCAGGGGGCAGTATGCGAAGCGGTCAGCGTACATTTTGGCCCGTCAATAAGAAGCACCGACAAACTTGTTTATTATATAGTACATCTTTATTCGCCGTTTAGGTAGAAATATACATACAAACACAAAATAGGAAAGAAACACGGAATAAATACTTAACTAACAAATAATTAAATCGTCAGACATGTATGACAAATAATCGCAATCGTATGATGACAAGAACAAGTCATTGTTGTTGAACGCAACAACACTTGCCAAACTGCTTATGCCGTTATTAACAATGAGTAATTTTACATGGCAGATTATTACAAGCATGGAAAATAGCTTCGAATTTCTTTACTGTTTGGACCAAATGACGCTAGAAAGATCGAACCCGAAATGATCTTGGCAGCATTTAACAGCATCTATATTGCTGGTTCTAAATAATTTTATACATAATCGGTTCATTATTATTTTGCACAAACGTTGCACATTTTAATACCGTCTGTCATGAAACGGTTATTTGACTGCCATTTTAAAACAGCAGTCAAAGATAGCGTGCGCTCAATATACACTGTGTCTCAATAAAAAACAACACACTAAACTTTTGATCGTAACTTCAACAAATATAGACCGATTTTCAAAATTCTTTTTCACTGTTAGATTCTTGAGGAAACTCTCTATGTAACTATTGCAGGGTCTTCCACCTCAGTTTAGTTGTGTTGCAACACTACCTTGCGAAAATTTAAAAAAAAATAAAACAACGGCTAAACGTTTACTCATACCATCAAAATTAACCAGTTTCACTTGAAACTTACAAAACTTAACAACAATATTTAGATGATGAATGATTCAAAAAATACCATGGTGATGATTTACTGCTGCAAGCCTACCGCCCACTGCAACACATCACGTGACCTGTAGACCTACATATACTGGAGACGCTCCGACTCCATCGTAAGCTCCGCCCAGCGTCGCAGCGTCCAATAGCATAATGTAAAGTTAGTAAAAAGTAACAATCCTCGTAGAGCATTCTAATTAATTCGCGTTCGACTTAATGCATGCTTTCAACTTCTGCTTGAAAGCTTTCAGTAACAAGCTACTGTCACGCGCACAGAGAAACAGTATACGACCTTCCGGAAGATCAAGAGATGACGGGTTGATAATATCCATCGCTGTTCTGTGATACGAAGACGATGTGTTTGTACACGAAGTCGTTGCGCCTTGAAGAATCTGATCAATTCCTGACTCGTCAGCATAACATACGCGTTCAATCTACGTTGCCGTTCTCAGCATCATTATCTTTGTTCAGATCATTATCATCATTATATTCGTTTAATCAAAAAAGTAGTCAAACGCAACATTAAAACTGGCAGCATTGAACATTAAATGTAGCTGGTAAAGTTACTAAAAAGTAACAATTCCCGTAGAGCATACGAATTAATTCGCGTTCGTTTAAATTTAGGCAGACTATCTTACGAACTTAAATCGCATAGTCTCAATCCTTTAGTGAGAACACCAAACATACAGCAGGGGAACTTTACTGAACAAATCATACAAGTACCAAATACCCACGTCGGCACTGTTTTTGTGCCTCGTGACCTTCACCCTGACCTTTCGACCCGAAAACACATTGATTTTTAGGACTCATGGTGGAACATTTCTTGCTGTCTCACGATTGTTGAAGCCTGTTCCTCCGGCGATCCTCGAATTTGACCTAGATAGTGGAAGGTGATCCAGCACGCTAAAGGTCATTTTTGAAAGAATTTGCGCGGACGCAGACAGAGTGACACACACACACACACATGGTGCCGACTACTGTACACGGCCACTAAACTGGTCGATAATAAATGTCGACGAAACAATCTCTGGGTTTCCTTAGTGTTAAAATGCCCACAGCCCATCGCTTTACGCCAATGGTACGACGTATTCGAATGTTGAGCGATCGTTGACTTGCCGAAATAATGCTGAAGAGAAGGCCTACACTGAACAGGCTAGATGGCCTATGGCGAGCTGCGGAGTACTTAGGAAGTTGGGATTAGCTGTACAGAAAGCGACACACGCTATACATGTAGGCCTACATGGTGCACGCGTGAGCTCCGTGTATAAACAGTAACGGTCGTATGAGGCAAATCGCCTTCGTCTTTGATCTTTTGTTGTCGTCCTACGGTGATTGTGTCTTTCTCTATAGCAGCGACTAAGAGGTAGTGATAACAACCGATGTCGCCCCGATGACGGCCGAAACGATATGCCATTTTGATCTTTTATAATAATAATAAAATAACATTTGTATAGCGCCGTAAAGTCCGAAGATACAGAGGCGCTGGTGGCATCAGGTTAAGACTGTCTGAACAGGTGGGTATTAAGATGTCGTTTGAAAGTGTCCACAGTACGGCAGAATCTAATGTCAGATGGTAGTGAGTTCCAGGTGCGCGGGGCCACGACTGAAAATGCCTGGCGAGCGAGCTCGCTTCGCGTTCTTGGGACAGTCAGCAGCGGGGCGTCGAATGACCGCAGAGGACGAACTGGAACAGCCGTCTGGATCAGGTCGCTCAGAGAATTAGGTGACACCGACGATCACGGCAAATGATAGACAGCCTGTGACTTCCTATTGGTGTTTAGAAGTAAATAAATGGCTCTATCTCGCTTGGTTTTCGAGATGTTAACGGCGTATTTGTTCGACCTCAAGGACGTTTCTGGCCATTTTTGGTGGTTTTTATGGTCACGTTGACGGGTAGGTTTGACCTCCAGCATGAGTATCATATTAGTGTTTTATAGTACGAAAAACTATGAAAAATACTATGAGAAAACTGTTATTTTGAAAGACGATGTTATTTAGCGAGAATGCCGTTTTTATTATGTTAGCAAAGACTTAGTGTTGTAAAGTAAAAATAGTATTTTTGCTTTGGCTGACAAGTACCGTATTAGTCCACATAATTTTCTGACTTCAAATGTGACACTTTTGTACGGTTTTGGTTTTATCTTGCTGATTTTGTGTAATCTTTTGTATGTGCATTGTACATTATTTTATTGTAGTTTAACTTGCTAGGTTTTTAGATAAGTGCGTGTATTTTATACTGTTTTATGCTGTTTTGAAAGAAATAATCGATGATGATGATAGTAGGCCATAACCATAGCTCTAAACAGCACCTTTTTTGAGCTACGGGCATTGGGCAGATAGGCAGATGGGCAATTAGACGGACAGATCAGCAACTTCTTTTAACTAGTTAACGCCCCATCACTGTTGGTGCATAATAGAATGGAGAGTACCGTAGCTGAGGCTGGCGGGTCGTATGTCTGATAATGCACGACCGACAGTTGGATGTGTTGTGTCACATTTGGTATAACCGTACAGAGCTGCATCGAGCTGTTGCTGAGTAAAGACCGGTTGAGACGAACGGGAAGTGAGAAGTATTGGTAGCTGACCATGTGGATTTGAGTAACGTTGTGGTTCCTTTTCCTTGTCTTTATCTTCGCGCCGGTCTGCTGGCGATGTCTTGTTACGTACGACGGCCTCCGTCTGACTCGTTAGAGGCTGCGCGTACAAAAAAACTGACGCTAACTAGGACGGAGGTCAAGTTCAAGGACACTATCTTCAATCTCCAGAAAAGGGCGAACAGAAATAAAACTACAAAACCTTTAATCGAGGTCGCACCAAACATGTTAAAACAAAGAACTCTACAAACGACTAAAAATAGGTCACAGTGTAACGTGAATCCATGGCCGAAAAAACTGTGGATCCTGTGACCGTGAACATTGACCTATGACCTTGACCTTTCGAACTTGACCTAGATAGATAAAGTCGAACGATAAAGTTGAACCACCATACCGAATATCTAGGTCAAAACTCATTTACTTTAAAAGTTATTGCCCGGACACTCACAGACCGACGCACACGCTTCATCGAGTGCTCTGCCTGGACCACTAACGTGGTCTTAAGATGTTGCAGAGTAAATCTTCCGTATAACGTTGAGAGCGAATCGGCCTTGCGTCTAGCAACAATCAGTTACACTTTAGACGTCTAATTAAAATGAAAAACTTTGTCATCGTAAGCCGTGCGGCTAAAAACTACGTACTTCAATCAATATTAGCGGTCACTGCTCGTTCCTGGAACGGTCTGTCTCCGCATCGCACCTCGGTGACCTCGGCACCCTTTCTACCAGTACTCGGAAAAGTCGGTAGACCCACCTCTTCTTCACATGACCGTAAAGTGATCGCATAGTGACTGTTGTCATGATAGTGGACACTTTAATCGTTCGTTCATCATCATCATCATCATCATCTTGGATAAGACCCTGTCCGGTCGGATAATAGTGTTAGGATCATCAGTACGAACGCGTTGAGATTATAGTTTCTCGATCAAGTGCCATCTTTAATGTCATCGCTATTGCTTCCAAAGTTACGACCTTATGGCAGTATATAAACGACTTCGGTATATTTTATTCATATTTATATTTATTTTTAATCAGCAACATCCAAAATTATGAGGTAAAATTTTTATCTAAGCAGCAATCTGCGAGAAAACACGTATAGTCTCAGTAGCTAGAAAACTACAATATTCAGTTATCAGTTTCTGATTTATTGTTGTACATTAAATTGTGTGTTTTCATTATATTATAATTCTTTTGTGTTGTGTTTATGGGTGTTTTTCATTTGTATTCTCTGGATTCTGTTATCTGTAATAATTATGAGCCTGAATTTCGGTTAAGTTGAAACGAACATGCAAAAACAGATTAGAGAAATATCCATTAGGCCTAGTCAAAATAGGAAATGCATGAAAACGATACAAAAGCAGTGGCGTTTTTAGCACACAAAAAGTGGGAGCTGTTTCGGGGCAACAATACATAAATGTGGGGCAAAGACTCGACGTGTATGCAAGGAACAGTTTTACTGTAGTTAATTTACACGATTTGTCGAGCAACTACCCCCGTAAAATATGTCACGTTATAGGCCTAGTGTATGAAAAGTGAAGGGCAACCTGGGGGCAAGCCCAAATTCTGGGGGCATGTCCCAGCCCCCTAGAAACGTCAGTGTATACAAGTAACACGTATAGAATATAATGTATGTATATCCATGTGAGATCTATACGAACCACGAAGCTGTTTAATGAGGTATGCAGACTGTAATTGGCGGTAGCAGCGTGGGACGCGTGTAGCGGTAGTAATGGTGGATGATGCGGAGATAAAAGATGATGACCAGACGTAATGACGTAATGCGACTGAGCAGTAGCCGCAGCAGCGGAATGTAGGCCGAGCGCTGAACTTTGTGAGTTTCGCCGACTTTGAATGAAACAACTCGCGTCACCACTGCATCAACAACGACTAGGCCTATATACACTGTTTCTTAAAAAAACGTCCCCACAAAAATTACGCACATGCCCAACTTTTACCAAGTCTGTGATGGTATCGGTTGCAGTGTCATGATCATCGTTCTTCAAATGTTATAATCATATAACATTGAGTGAAAAAAGACAATTTTTGTGTTTGTCTGTTTTGCAAGGTAGTGCAGAAACACTGTTTAGCTGAGGTAGGGAAATAACTCAGCTGTTGATTGCCTAATCTATAAGTAACATTTGTGCCAAAAATTATTCAAATTGGAAAATGTTTATAGCTAAAAATGTCGGGGATGTTTTTTAGACCATAACGACTCCGTTAACAAAGCGATGGAGGTCCATGTGGTCTCGAATAAATTGCAGTTTAGACCAGAACCCCATGTAGTGGACTGCGCTGGACATGAGTAGGCCTACCCTATTTTGCCCGAAGATAGGTCCTAAGATTGATTCAGAAACTCAGAAGTGCGGTTGGTATAGGCTGATTAATTGTAATAGTTAGGTTTCTTTGTGCGTGTATTAGTTTTTAATCTTTCATTTTATATATTTTATCCGTACGCTTGTTTGTACTCTGTATACGATTATATAATAAATAAACAAATAAATAGTTAATACCACTGAAGATGTACCGGTACCAAAACGCACAATTTCAAATATTTTTTCTGTGGAGGGGCAGAGCACCTCCCCAAACCTCCCCTAATAGAGACAAGAGACTCACCCACTCGTTCACCCACTGAGTATTCTTTAGTCACTCCACACCATCTTTTGTCCACCCCACGTTTTTAGACCTGACGATGTCCCGGACCTGCAACTTTGTGTAATTAGGCTAATTATTAACCCACTTTAGCTCAGTGTTCCCAAAATAGCTACACTGTAATTCAAGGCTGGTTAACTGACCATTTTTAGTTTTTGACTTTCAGGCACTCTGGCGCTCAACCCTGAGCACCAGAGTGCCCGAAAGTCGAAAACTAAAAATGGTCGATTATAGCCAGCCTGGTATCGAATCCCTTAGTTACTATCCCGTTTTGGAACTCTGGGCAAAAATGGGTTAAAACCGCACTCCGTGTATTTATTTTAACCGACATGTATATAACTGATGTACGGTAGTTACATATTTTGGCGTTATATAGGTTACATTTTCGATCAATCAAGTGTTACTGCAAGCACAAGACGAACATAGAAAAAATAAAGAAAATCATCAAAAGCAACAAAGTTTAAATTTGGTCATTCTAAGTTAACTAGAATTTGTCGCACATTTAATGTTATCAAGACTTCGCAATAGTCATGTCTGATTGATTCATTAACCGGCAGCATTGCGCGCAGCGCAAAGTGCCGGTTATTTAATTTACTCAGAGGCCGATTTTGAGGATTTTCGCCCCGCAGGGGCGACACGTTGTCCCCTCCTCCGTGCCAAATTTCATCCCCATCGGTGCAACGATAAGGGTATAGGACTATTAAAACTGAAATTTTTACTGATATTTGGCCAAAATGTGGAATA
>Ga0209780_1000466_pt1 | contig 21602 bp, 12 predicted proteins | sample WorMetexBAHAMAS2_FD_187384 | JGI IMG/M metagenome (GOLD analysis project Ga0209780, IMG submission 187384) | Marine gutless worms symbiont microbial communities from Max Planck institute for Marine Microbiology, Germany - Inanidrilus exumae... | ecosystem: Host-associated > Annelida > Digestive...
TATATATATATAATGTCCATCCGTCCATCCGTACGTACGTACGTGCGTCCACAAAAAAAACTTTGTTTTTGATTTCAATGAAATTTGAGCCGGTCTCAAAATATATATACCCGGTAATGTCCGTTCGTCCATCCGTACGTATACGTACGTGTCGAACGTACGTACGTATGTCCACAATTTGTTTTTGATTTAAATGAAATTTGACATGTAGGTAGAGGTCGATAAGTGATGCACGACGGTATGCAGTATGACCCGATCCAAGGTCAAGGTCACGAGACCTTCAAAGTTGGAAATACGGCCGTTTTCAAAAACTATCTCCTCCGCCATTTACAATGGGAACTGGCAACTGACCATGGATTTTTCAACTATGGCACAATATCTAAAATTGATCGGGCCGAATTTTTGATATTCGGCCTAGTTTTTGTGTCACGTGACTTTGAACTTGGCAGAAACGTCAGTTGTGAAGAGTCGACCGTCAATCCCCGTGACGGGGCTAATTAGATCGCCCGTTCTGCGAACGGTCGATCTCATGTTTCGCGCATGTTTCTTTTTTATTTTTTTCCCCAACTAACTTTCTCCGACGTCTGCGAACCGATATTTTCGAAACTTTTCCACATGACGTGGCTTTACTCGAAAAAGAAGCGCTGCTATGCCAATTTCCTAAAAGTGCCCCTAACAAAAATGAGGGGCGAAAATACCCAAATTTCGCCCAATCTCGCGTCTAATCGCAACATATTATGTGCCGTCACTCGTTGTTATTTCTAAATTTCCCAGTCTGTGTATTTTGATTTGTTTAAGCTGGAAGTCGTTGGTCATTCGCGTTAAGCACTCGGTGGGTGATGCCGTATGCGATGTTTCCACGTACTAGTGAAAGGATCAAGTAATTGTTGAGTCCAGCAGTCGAAAACAACCAGGTCCTCGGCGTGCAAATAGCCACGCAGGCGAACGTAGAAACCGCGCGGTCCGACCAGCACTGTGTCGTTACCGACGTCGACTCCGTCACGTGTCGTCGTCGCCGCTTCAGTCGGCACTGTGCCGTTCGAGAAGAAGCAGCGGTCTTCGACCGACGACCGTGCGACATTGATACCCCATACGGTGGCAACGACAGGATCGGTGGAAGTCAGACCGCCGTGTATCGACAGCGCGAAGTCTTCTGCAGAACCACAACAGAACGTGGTACGTACATACTGAGTTTCTCCCCTCAAAACAGCGTAGTTCCCCCAAATGGAAAATATTGTAAGAAATTATTATGATAAATAATGACATTGAGTAATATTTTGTCATTGTTTCGCCCTTGGAAGTTGTAGCATAACAGTTTTACACTACACTTCATGACTTCAACCATCTGTTTGTTTCCCTCCAGTACTGTTTGTTGCATTTTATGTGAGTACTTCGTAATTTCAGTAGAGTGCATAAACTTGCTTTATAATTTCCATTAGTGTTTCTTTGAACACCGCGTAGTAGCCTATGTTTCAACGGATCACATAATACACCAATCGAACAGACATGGGACATGATTTGGAAGCATCGACCTCTGTTATCTACAGAATGGCTGGTCAAGTTGATGTGAAAGCAGCTATAGAAAGCGCAAAACCTCTATACAGTCGATATTCTACAGTTCATAAACCAGTATAGGCCCCTACTGCAGCGGCTTCACTATATGATACAATCGAAATAGGGGAACAAACAGTAGTTGCTACTTAACACTTCTGCAAAAAAAACCACTAAATTCAGGCTTCGTCGATTTGCAGCTAAAATGTCGCGATAGTTAAGCGTCTTATATAGTCATTCACAGGCGCATTGACGCGCGAACAGAGATGTTCAGTGTTATATAATCGATCCATCATTAAAACGAGTCACAGACGGTTCCGAGCCGTCGTAACTGGAATTGGCGCGAAATAAACCGGCGCAGAGCGGCGGCGGCGTTAACGGTTCCAAATACCCAGCTGTCGATCATACGGCTGAATAACGAACAGTCTCTGTATAAAGGTCGTAGCGACGTTGAACTACGCACGACTCTGCACGAAGAATCGACGAAGCAAAGCCTACACCAGTTTCACGCGTTAAAATATGCAAATTACCTACTTGAAATGTATGCAAAACGGGCCATACGCGGTCCTATACGGATTTGCGACTGATATCGTCACGTAACGACGGATTTGACGACGTGAGTTCGGTAATGGGTCGGACCTCTGTTCGCAAATCCTCTATGCAAACGAACGACGGCGTCGAAAGTATATTTTAGGCTTCGGCTTTGTATTTTGTATTGTCCATTTGCCGAACGCTTTGACACCATCTGCATGCTACAGTTATGCTCAAACTCCATTACTTCGATTTGTTGTGGATTTGTCGTACAAAACGTTGGAGTTTAAGAATTAGGCAGCTTGTTGCAACGTAAATATTTTCGTAGTTGAACGTTTAGTTTTACTCTCTAGACATTATCTCTTATGCTTGGTATATTTTATGCATGCAGTGTAGTACTTTTTCTTCCTTCTTTTTATGTGTGTTTGTGTGTACGTGTGTGTGTGCGTGGTTATGGGCCTCGTGCCTGAATTAAATAAAATGATGATGATGATGATGATGAAAAGCAGTTAAGGCACAAACGGTTGCAACAGCGCAAGCAGCGTAATACGCTACGAAACATTTTCTGCACCAATAAAACCAAGCAAAAGATAATGCTAATGCCTGAATGCGGCTTGTCGCTACGGGACAGAATTGAATAGAGATTCTTTCCGCAGCATTGAACTATCTCTAATATCCTCTTTGCATCTGAAAGGCTGACGACCTCGATGCGACGCAACCAAACCATGTAGGCCTTATGTAGGCCTATAAATACACTTCTTTTTTGGAAAACAACGCGTCGTGTTTGTATCTATCGGTTACTAATTTCATATCCGTCCTCCTGAAGCAACTGACTGTGTACTGGTTGCGTGGCACAGCGGTAGAACGTCGGTCTTTGGCCGGCGAACTTTCCCTGTCCTGCGCTCGACCAGTAGCTGACGGGTGACCACTTATGTGGGTAAACCGTCTGCTATAGGACAACCAAATGCAGGCCAACCCAGACTTTCATCCCTTCGGGGTCGATAGATGAGTAGTAAGCTGCAATTGGATGTCTGCAACCCCAGTTAGGGGTGGCGCCATCTGGTGAACGCTTACAAAGTAAAGGCAGGCATGGTGTAATTTGCAGGTAAAACTGTGTGATCCATGCCTGAGCACATAGGGTCTAGTATATAAATGGCGTTATGTAAATACTTTTCCTTTCCTTCCTTTCCTTTACACGAAATTAGAATTTGTCGTAGGCCTATTTGTGCTGCTAGAGCCGATTACGCACAAACCAACCAGAAAGCATTCAATGAACTGAAACCTCCTTTGAGGCTACGCGTACCACGCAACTTTCGCTATTGATATTTTTATTTTATTTTTTTGTATTTGCTACACGTTACACATTTTGGAGTATATTTTAGAAATATACTAAGAACCGGGATTCAGATTACGAGCCAAAATCCAATCGGCTGTCTTATTTAAGGCCTATACATTCCAATAATTTCGTGACAGAGACACACGCACAGCGGTTAATGCGTAATTTATAAAGTAACCTAGTCCTCCAACATATAAACAACGCAACGAATAAATAAAAAGTATTTATTTGTCAAGTGCGGATCAGGCTTATATATGCCCATTTTGCATACACATCTTGTCAAAAACGTTTGCAGAAATAAACAGAATTAAGCTGTGTACTCGACTGTGTATCATTTATCATCATCGCCTTAAGTCCCGTCCACAGTCCACACCAGAAACAATATCGTCTTTCCGGCAAATTGAGCATGTTCGAAATTTTTACTGGAGAGATGACAACCGACCAGCCATTCACGCATAATCATTCGGTCATACTACGGCTGACGAGCGCAATTCACCAGTTTCAGTGGCTTTATTCCAATGCATACCAATAAAATATCTTTGAGAACCTAAGTGATAGAGATTATGTTAATAATATTAACAGCTTGTTCGCCACTAACATGTTATGTGCGCCACACTGATGGCAACTTTTAACATCCACGATTCACGTGTTTCTGTTTTCCGTTTACGCAACACACAACTAGCAATAAGTTCACTCATTCATGATTGCTTCTGTTGCTGCATCAAATGTTTTTTCTTCGTCACATATTATCACACAAAATTAGTACTTAAACTACTTGTTTGGGTGGCCGCAAAAGCGTAATGTAACGGTCTGGCGTCCGTCGGTCTGTCCATCTGTCTGTCCCGTCGGCATACTCACCATGACTCACCAGGGGGCAGCATGCGACACGGCCAACGTACATTTCGGCACGTCAATAAAGAGGACCGACATAGGCCTACTTGTTGTAAACGCATGAACAACGACTGGCAAAAACCAAATCGATAAATGACAGACATCGCTCCTCCCCTTCTCTGAAACAATTGTGAAACGCTTTTTGTTATGTAACGTGCACGCACTGAAATAAAATTATTAAGTGACCCGCTGTCGACGGCTGCGCATGGCCGCTGAAACACGCGAAAAAAACCTTAAAGTCGTGGTTACATACATGAAGCGAAATTATTTGACTTCGTCATGTAGCCACGACTTTAAGGCGGCATTCGTTCGTGAGTGACGATGCCGCTCGTGACGTAAATATTTCCTGCTGCTGCAGCTGGTAAGCACTAAGCAGGGAGGCGACCAGAAGAGACCGCCTCGCTACCACACCGGGCATGACGACGTTATGGCTGACGACGCTGGTCGTCAAGTGGCACAACATGGTAGTTAGCAAGAAAATCTGCGACCAGAAACCAGCTCACGAAACCAGCGGCAACCTACTGCGTTGACCAGACGTTGTTATGCATCAATAATTTTTCTTTTTTTTGTTATTTATTGTGTATTTATTCTTTTCTTGTTTACTGCCAATTAACTTGGTGAATAAAGTTGACTAATAAGAATCTGTATTAAATGTGCATGTCAAATAACATGAGAAAAGACACTTTATTTGCCTACATAACTAAACTGGTTGTTGTGGTGTGTGTATAGTATGTGCTTAGGCAATTACGTATTCATTAATAAGTCACAAATCTTCGTAACCAAGACTATTTATGCAATCCAAGATTTGTATCAACTTCCGACATAGCTCAAATATACCGTCCTCTACGATACCTAACCTAAAAGACTAAGTGGTCACCCATCAGTTGCAGGTCGAGCGTAGGACAAGGAGAGTTCGTTGGTCACAGACCGACGTTCTACCACTGTGCCACGCAACCAACCACTGCCATTACTGTAGGCTGTTATTACTTTCCGCCAGGCCTGCGGTTACCTTCCTAGCCGCAGAGCATCACCGTCCCTTGGCCGGTACCAAGTTATACTGCTTGGTGACAGAGGCACATAGGTGTGAACAACTTGCCCAATGTTGTTACGCAGCTTTTGCCCCGCGTAGCATTTGAACCCACGACCTATTGATCGCAAGTCCAACGCTCTACCCGTTGCGCCATCGCGCCACGTAGTTGTTACGTAATAATCATTTTATCTTACTAATTTATTTTATAGTTTCATTTCATGTAAAGCTTTATTATATTATGTTATTTTATTCTATTCTTAATTTCAGTTTCATTATTTTGCCTTTTTATCGGCAGAAAACTAAAATAGCCTGCATGTAACAACAAATACGTTAACAGATCTGTGGATAATCTGTTAACGTATTTGTTAAGTACTTATCGCCGGAAGTTGGCGAAAGGTCGAACAAAAGTGGATCCGGAATGAACAATCTTTGTTTTCTTGCACGCCGTATATCGCAGGACTACGCATTCGAGCCGAAGTCAGGTGCTCCTTAACTCTGCAGTTCATGATTATCGAAGCCCCCCACGCCGCCAACACGTCCTAAGCCGAGTCTCCGCTGCCGTACCCTAACGTCGCCGATTGTAACCGTGATGATTTACTTGACTACCAGTGAGCACAGTCGGTTCGCCGGTCAAAGGAAGCCCAGCCGGCCGAGGGTCATGGCTGCAATATTCCGACGTTGTCTTTGACGATGTTCCGAGCAGCAACATGGTCGGTAAACGTCGCGAATATTGCCGCAGTAATCTACTGCCGCGCTTCGTCGCGACCGTTTCCTCGCCGGACAATAACAAGATCAACCTCAGCGTCAACAGTGCTCATATAATGTCGTCCGAACGCTGTCGTGCTCCTTCACGCAAACGATTGAGAGTAGGACCTTCGCCGATGATTTCCTAGCCGATCATCTTCTTCCTTGAGGTGCTCCACAAAATGGCGAATCTTATATCTTTGAAATCATATCACGCGTCTGCGCACTGCATGGTGCGCAGCCAGCTCTCAAACTGTGGCGCTTTTAACATTTCATCGCATTTTCGTTTTTTACTGACTTACTTACTAAAATGGAAATTTAACGCGGTTCCGGAGTCCAGGTATCAACCAGGTACCCTGTTCCTAGAACGGGTAATGCTGCCAATCATTATCCAGAAGCGCCCCATAACTGAGAAATCACACCAACGGTTCCCGGTGCGCCGTATGACAAACGTTATTATACCGTACGCCGTATACACGCGTACCGGAAGCGACGTCTGCTCTGCGAATCTGAAGGTGTAGCTCGGCGGTGTCACGTGATCGCAGCGCCCACACGCAGTCGACGTAAACACCGCTATTTCCGTTTCCGGCGAAGAGTGATATGTCGGGACGAATTGACTTCCGGTTACTGCCGCAGGTCAGCGGCCGTGATGTTCTTGTACAGGCTGTGGTAGCGCACACACACACACACATGTTGGTCGGCAGAAATTTGTCACGTGTAATAATAATAATAATATAATTATTAGTCTACCAGTGTAAATGAGAAATACACGTATGATTATAGCACATCATGTAGATATTAGTAAACCTATGACTATGGCTATTAATTATTATCACATGGCCGTGACCGAAATTAACTGAATCGAACTATAGTCGAAGTGCTGAACATGTTAGGAACTACGAACTGCCATTTCAGATCACTGTTCAGATCTGCCGCGGCCGGCCATGTAAACAGGTCTTAAGAAGTCCCCCGTATGCATTGATCGAGAATAATATTTTATTTTTTTTCAGATTTAGAAAACGCGTTTTACGTTGTTTTCTGAACTAATACGTCAAAAAGTCGTTAACAAAAGTTTAGTCTTCAATCCTTCAAAATGAGTTCACAACGTCGCCGAGTGATCAGAACATTAAAGGTCGAGTTCGATAATTCAGTTCTCAGCTTCCCGAGCGTGATCCGAGCCATTACCGAACGCGAGCACTGTTGTTTAGGTTTTAGCACGGTCAGACTGCTTGGTTGGGTTGACAGCCGTAAAAATGAACAGTGAACAGCCACATTAGGCCTATACAAAACTGTTGACTGGTCTCTAAAAACTATATGTAGGTTTTTATCGTTTTTACGTTTTCTCAAAATACAAAAACGTGACTTTTTATGTGCTTTGAGTTGTTGCACACGTTGTCTCCAACACTGACCGTACGCCGTGGTTTTGTAGTGTTGTCATGACGTTGTAACTGGGGTTGTTGTAATGGTTAGCGCGTTGGACAGACGATCAACAGGTCCCTGGCTCGACTATCAGGCGTCTCGCGCTACCAATTAACGACCCTGGGCAACAAGGCGCCCATCCCCTTAGACATACTACGCTAGTCCTCCTTCCGTATGACCCAAAGGGCAGAACCTCGAGACCCCAGGGCCAAGAGTGGGGTTGGGGTAATTGGTGAAAGGGCCACCAAAGGGTTTCCCAGCATTTAAGATGCCTGGGATGGCCTCTCCTGACACTTTTATATCGTTCACCTTTCTGTGGAAATGCTGCAGAATCCCAGCTGACATTCAACAAATTCCCGCTCCTCCTGAGAATTCTCAGAGACTCCAAGCGTAGTTCCGTGTAGACCACGTTGCCCGGTGGGCAAGTCGACAAATCGTACAAAATGACACCAACGTCCTTCAGACGTCAGCAGTTTTATTTCTTCCCATAACAGCAACGTTAAAAACCGGGTTGTAGAACCTCCAATTTTGGGAACTATTCGCGATATATAAAATAATATTAAATAACGTTCCCCGTACGAAGGCGAGCACTTGCCTACATTTTCATTAAAAATATCGACGCACGACTTTTTCAGAAAACCTGCTGACAGATACACAAAAGACTCCAATCGTCTCAAAGTTCCGACTTCTAAGGAGGTGACAGACAAAACACTAACCGGTGATGGGTAGTTTGCACGTTTCAGCGTTGACGTCCGGACCTATAACAGATTCACGCAAAGCAAGCAAGCATAAGCATAATTACTCTATTCACTTCCTTGTTTTTTACACAGCACTAAAGTGTAACCATATTGCAGGGCTATACGAGAACTCTACGATATTCTTTTAAACAAGTAGCTCATTTGTCGCTGACGGAGCCGCTGCATCACGGCAAACGGCAAAAATATTAAAAGTCACGTGACCATAACCACGCCCATTTAGGGGTGATATGTCGTCCTTTTGGTAACATTAGATATAGCCTACCTGTGTTAGAAATTTGACGATTCTAGCTTTAGTTATTCCTGAAACATGTTTAGGGCCTTGAAATTTAAAGTGGATCTTGTTCATGCATAAATCGCATACATAAGTTCTGGATAAATCGTAAATATTTTAGCGCGCGACGCTATGCTAGCTCGAAATGTGCTGTGGTCGTGTATCTGTGTGTTCGTCTGTCTGCCCCAAGCCGGCATGGTACCATACGATCACGAAAACAACGTCACACAAAATCGCAGTGACTCGCTTTCTGTTGCCAAAGATCTGCATAGTTCTGTACACGCGTCGTAACACGAGGCTCAACTGTCGCAGATCGAAGGTGGTGTGTTCCTTGTCACGGTTTGGTGTTGTGAACTAACGCGGATCGACGGTCAGTGTTATAAACAAACTTTCGACGATCGAACATTGTCGACGACACTTCAGTGTCGCTCTGCCAGTGCTACCGTCGTCCACGCGTATCATCGGGGCGGATGGATACAAATTTTCGTTCGCAAGGCGTCACAGTCGCAGAACTCTAGACCGATCGAAAAATGCCAATTTCACCTACCCCACCTCTATCTGTCACCCTTTATTGGGGTTACCCCATCGTAATTACATCAATAGGCTTACCTTTGGTGCGGATTAACTAGAGTCGCTGGGCTACCACGTAGCACGTAGCGTTCACTGATGACGAGCATGCGTTTTAAAACGACTTAAATGATGATCAAGCAATCAAGTTAAGTTGATTTGAAACAGTACCGGTGTGTAACAGACAGACAGAGCGACAGACAGATAGGCATCACTGCGCATCAGTACTGCGCTCCGCGTAGATGCATGCTATGCTCACGAGCATATAATCCTATAACAAGCGGCAGGACGCTTCTAAAATGCATGATCTGGAAATGCTTGAACTCCCAATTATACTTCGATTTCTTGTGGATTTGTTGTGCAACGTTTTGCACAACAAATCCACAACAAGAACTAGACGGAAAGTACTCTGACAGAGTACAACTGCCCGCGAAAGCGAAATGTTGGGTATATATAATTCTCCCTGACCGTTAGTTCCACATCCCTCTACCGATCGTAACGAAACACGAACTTGGTCTCCCCTTTACCCCTATGAACCTTCCTATAAAATTTGGTACAAATCCGTCCACAATCGTTTTAGTTATCGTGGTCACAGACCAACACACACACACAAACAGACAAACCAACGCCGGTAAAAACATACTCCCACGCTTTCGCGGGGAGAATTATGTCGGTTCTCCTTATTGTCAGGCCAAAATGTGCGCTGCTCCCTCCCCTGTCGGGTGTGTCACGGTAAGTATGCCGACGGGACAGACAGACAGACGAAAAAACGGACGGACGCAAGACCAGCGGCCAGCGCAATAAATCGAAGTAATGGAGTTTGAGCAAAATGTGTCGCTGTGTAGCGAAATGCCAACTACACAGCCAAAGCTGTGCGGTTGTTATGTTTTCATGAATGAATGAAATGATGAATGAGACATGCGCATTACAGCACTGCAAATATTGATGTCTGTGTAAACAGTAGGTCGACGTAGTGCCATATCGCCATACCCGTGGCGCCGACGTCCTGGCCTTCCATATTCGTCGACGTCGGCATTACCATAGACGTAGAAACGTTTTAAACGTTTATTACCGTTTTCTTTCAAAGTTTTTATTTTTAACAAGTGGTCATATAATTTTGACGAAAGGCCGCATTGCCATGTTGTCGGCGGCGAATGTATTCGTCCGACCTTGACCCCATCTAACATATGCTTCTTTTGATTCCTTGACTGGTCTGCAAGGCCATGTAGCCTACTTACTGTAAGCTTTGTCAACTGTGATTTCTCGTACAGCTATGCATCATTTGACAAGATTTCAACTGTGATAGCGCGTCGCGCGGTCCCTCTGCGGTAGCGCAGCTATACTTGTTATAATTTTGGTCACGTATTTACGTTTTCGATGCCTTTAATTTTTTTTACTTCAACGTTTTTGTACATCTGTGGATAAGCTTCTTTCACTAACTTTTTCCCCGTTGGCTTGTGTCATCGGACGATCGAGCTGTTTAGCCCCGTCCACACCAGCAACAATGTCCAAGCAACATTGTCGAACGCTACAAGTTTAACGATTCTTTCGACATTGTGAAATTTCGTCCTTTCGACAATGTCGAAATAAATTGAACATGTTCAATTTGTTTCGACTTTGTCGAAAGGACGACATTTTACAATAAACTCGTTCGACATTGTTGCCGTTTGTGGCAACAAAGTCGAACGTTGCTTCGACATTGTTGCTGGTGTGGACGGGGCCTTACGCGACGCGCCTGCTTCACGCTGTCATGGATACAGAATTGTTTACACAAGTCTCCGAGACGTCGCGGACAGCGTGCTACAGCGCTGGAACGGCACAGTGAATTCGTGATGGATGAGTCTGTGACCACCGCCTGTGTCTGTATTTCCCTCCTCCGCTTCCCTTTTCCAACCGTCGGAAACGACCGCGAAAGGCACGGATGAGCGATAGTGCGGTTTGACTCGGGAGAAATACGTTGTGTCTCAATTTTAGCCGTTACTGGAGCAAGCGTTATTATACTTTAAAATTGAGTGGAACAGGCAGTCTGAACAGCGTAATCAAAGACTTTATATCTCGCAAAGTGCCTGACCTGCAAATAGAAATACTATATACTAGACTTATCATGATGTTTATAAGATGTACTTTTTCTTCTTCAGAGTCCTCGTACTTGAGAATTATATTTCATGAATTTTGGGGTAGATATAACTCTCCCTGACCGAAAAAAAACTATGTCTTATCACCTTTGCACTACTCTAATCGAATGTACGGTAGACATCCATACACAAAGCTACGGTACTTCGTCTAAATCCTTCAACTGTTGTGCTCCGTGACGATCGCTGTAATGTAATGATACAAAAGTGGACAGAATCGCGAGCAAAACTTCGACCCTCGGTGCCGCCACTTTGCCCCGAGTTTGACAAAACATAACGTTGTCTTTGGTGCTGCCCCACTGTCCCTATTACGTGAAATAATGACGTCATCCACAAAACCGGAAGTACATATAACGTATTGAGTTGTCGTAAGAGGAGTGCTGAGCAACGGCAACAGTTAACAAGTACAGAGAATTTCGTGAAGTTTGGACAGCTTTTTTGAGATAAGCGAGCGGACAGACAAACAGACAGACATGCTGATCGCAATACTGGAGTGAACTAAATATTGTTAAAATTCACGCGATGTATCTATCCTTCAGAAATACAACACCTGCTTCATTTAGCTTCCTGTATGATGCTAAGGATTCTGCTGGCTTGTGTCTCATGTGTCTTGTCTGTTTGGTATAAACATTATTTGTTTTTATTTTTCTTTAAAGTTTTTTATAGGCAGACATGAGTGCGGAGTTACCGCCGGTCAGGCCTTTTGCCAAATTACTTTGGACACATTATTATTATTATTATTGTTTTACCTTCAGTGATACGGATCTCGGCAGTCGGGAGTTACAAAAAGAACAAAAACAGGCTGGAATGGATAAGTTTCTTGTTTCTTATATACGTGTCTTGATCCAATGTTCAACTGGGAAGGGGTGGACGAAATCGAACTTCCGAAACGAAACAAGTCGAAAAGAGTCGTTTAATGAATCGAGTCGCGAATCGGACGACAGAACGACACCGCTGATCGAGGGGGTCGGCGGTTACAGCGGCTGACCGCGCTCGGCATCCCAGCGGATGCGGTGATGACGACGCCAATAGGGCCATTCATCGCCGCTCATTGAGTCGTGATATTGAATTCGCGGAGAACGTCGACGATCAATTTGATCATGTCCACTCACCTCTCCTCCGGCTGGAAACAGTACGGACCAAGATCCAACACCAGGTGGCGCCACTGTCGCGAAACCATTTCAGCGTCCACCGAAACTGTTCCCGATCGAGTGTTCGCATTAACCGCACACAAAAGCGACTGCGACGGAAGGGCAAGCTGAAATTACAAGAAGCTCAGCTGTCGGAGATAGATCTCCGTCCGCACATGGTCGACATGTTGTAAACAAAGGCGGGCGCATTACGATTGAATTACTGTATTTGGCGTGACGAATATGGTCCCAAAATCGGCAAAGTTCAAAGTTTAGGATACGTTTCTAGACGGAAATAGTCTTATTTTAGGAGATACAGAATCCCTTACAACATAGAGTAGGATTATGTTAAGAGCAGCTTTTGTGCCGTTCAGCATTATTTTCCATAAAATAGCATGAGACAGCGTCGCGCGGTAAAACAGCGCCGACTATGGACGACGGCGACGCATACGACTCTTCTGCGAATAATAATAAAAAGAAAATAGTCGCATGATTAATGTCGGTGGTTTTTATTTGATGCTTTGAGACGAGGCGGACCAGCGATTCTTTCGAAGTCCGTGGACGTAACTCAGCGTGAACACAATATCGTGCCTGCGTGAACACAGAATCCACTATGTTGCAGAACTCGTCATTTCTTCCCCGAGAGTGGGAACGACCATCGCCAATACTCATTACGTCCATCCATGGAAGTTTCGCAAGTCACATTCAATAATTATTAGGACGTTACTTCTTCGGATAGTTGAAAATTGTTTAAGCTTCACTATTCGCCTCAACGAACCAATAAATCTTGTCCGATCTACCGTTTTCCTGAATATCTTTGGGACTATACAAGCCACAACGTCGACGTACTAAGCCACTAACTTTACTTGTAACAAGAAGTCCAACTGTCTCAGAGGGACCGCGCGACGCTCTAGACTCTAGTTGACATCTTGTAGACTGCTGCAGAACTAAACGTGAATTCGCATTTGAAAAGGCTTGCAATAAGTAAAAGACAACAAACGTCAATATCAAGCTTGTCGGAATTGGTGCCATTCGATAGATCATCAGTTCCTATTAGTTAGCGGTAGTAAATGTGTCTCTTATCTTGCACCGGAATCGTTAATAAAGTATACTAAATGCAAAGCAGTGCCTTTAAAACTAAGAGAAACAGAAGCCACTTTGTTTTCATAATAAAGTCTATTAAACCCTTGATTCTTTTAAAACTCAGTTAAAGAAATTACTTCATATTCAGTTGGACATCGAGGCGTTAGACCTGCGATCTGTTCTGCTCTGCTTACCTTCGGCGACGCGCTATTGCCAAATAATTGTATTACGGTTGCAGTTTCTAACGATTAATAAATCGGTCAATCGTTAAAAATTTTAATCAATTAAAAACTTGTGTTCGATTAAAATTTATGGGTATTATTATTTGCGTATTTCATTCCGACAACTTGTTACTAAGCGGCACACAAAACTTCACGTTTTGTTAATGGTAATGAAACTTGTGATAAACTGGTGACCGACGAGGTCAGCAGTTTATCACACTGATCGTCCACCTCAGTTGACAGCGGCTGAGACGATCAACGTGCAGTTGCAAAATTGTCTAAGTCCAGAGTTTGGAGACAAAATTCTATAGAAAAGTACCCTTATTTTTGGATATATTTTACCCTAATTCCCTTCAAACACAGTGTAGGACAAGCCAAGGAAAGCCTATGTGCCAAAAAACGAGCTCAATCTGTTCAGCCGTTTTTTTACAGTGGCGGCATGTTACGGCATATTATGGGGTGGTTTGGGGCAGATTTGGGTCACCCAAGGTCACTGTAAATAGCATCATTCGATAGAGAACATACGAGTTCCCATTAGCGTTTCATAGTAACTATATCCCTATCTTGCACCGTTTCTGAGATATGGCGAGATATTGGCGAAAATCGACGATTGTAACCTACCCCATCTCTATTTGGTGCCGCTGTTCGGGGTGACCCCGATGGAATTTCGCTGAGATCTTTGGCGTCTGTAACAAACTCCCTGGGTTATCTTATGGCGTTGTTTGCGTATACCGCGCTAACATAGCGTCGCGCGGTAAAAACGCTGCAGCTATAGGATCGCCCAACTTGACATAGAAATATTCCATCATGACTCCTGGAAACCCATTTATTGGGGTCAAAAGGTCAAAAGCAAAGGTCACGAGGCATAAAAACAGTACCGGCGTGGTTTTGTTTGCACTCTTGTGAGTGCTGGCTTCTTCTAGTTCATTACCGGCGAAGTAGAGAGTGGCGCGAAAGCCGACAGGTGGCAGGGATGAGTCGTTGAGAGCTGCTGATGTAATGAAGTTGAGCGCGATAAAACCGCGACGAGAGAACATCGGACGACGACTGTCGACGTCGCAGAAACGACTGACGACCGCCGTACACGACCAGTCCGCACACACCTACACCACGTACTCATCGCTCAATCTCAAAACTTTCGGCGGTACGACGCCCAGGAGGGGCGGGTTCAAGTTTAACTTCAAGTTCAAAGTCACCGATGCTGAGATATGACAAACGCGAGAATTCAAAATGGCGGCCTTCCGCCATATTGGATTTTTCACGGAAGTAGTTTCTTTTGCATAAACACGATCATCACACGTTTAATTCACAAGTTAAATAAGTCATATCTGCACTTACTCTCCAGCCGCAGAGCATCAGCGCCCCTTGGCCGGCAGTAGTTTCTCATCCCGCTGCGGGTAGAAGGCTGAGTTGACCTGGGTAGCTGCTTGTATAACAAGACGGTATACCGACGATCGGTCACGCTTCACATTACTAACCCGGCTTGGCGCAGAGTAACTTAGATACGCTGGCCGCGTTTGATGGTAAGCATAATGCATCGGTCTGGCGTCCTTCGGTCTGTCCGTCTGTGCGATAGATTAAGCTGGCCATCTCGTCAGCTTTTGAGCGCATGTTAATCTACCGTATCGTATCGTATCGTATCTGTCTGTTCATCTTTTTCTTCCCTTAATACAGCGCGCGGCGCATACTCAACGTGACTCACTAGGGGGCAGCACGCGACTCGGCCAGAGTACATTTCCATCCGAGTATTATGAGGACCGTCATACTCGTTAATATGCGCAACGCCATTACCACTACGCTAAACCGCCATCTATCGCTATCGCTATGCCAACCAACCGTAATCTCACAATTTTGCTTCCCAGCCACTCAAAATCTCCGATAGCACGATTCCTCTGCCTGCGATGGCTTGACTTTCTACTTTTCGCAATAGCTGATCTGAACATTCACTGACGCAATAAAAACGTTTAAAACGTTAAAATGTAAGAGAAGTCAATTATAATATACGGTGTGTAGACCTATCAATCAGCACACGAAATTTGAAGTGCCTAGCTTCATCAATGCCAACGATATGATTGGCGGCAATTTTTAGAAGGGTCACGTGACCCTGACAACGCCCGTTAGGGGGTAGTCTGTCATCCCAAGGCTGACACTTGATATATCCTACCTGCATACAAAATTTGGCGACTCTCGCCTTAGCCGTTCCGGAGATAGATTGCGGGCATCAAAACTGAAAGCAGGTCATGTAACCCTGACCACGTCCCTTTTAGGGGTAGTCTGTCACCGGTAGACTAGAGTTTGATATAGTCTCCCTGTGTGCAAAATTTGACAATTCTAGATTCAGCAGTTCCAGAGTAGATGGGTTGACGGTGGCAAGTGCTAACCCACGGATGGGAAACTGTCTCAAAAATGGGCTTGGTCAGGTCACGTGAACCGTTTGAATTTTGGTCAGCACCAAGCGTAGGCCTATCTTTGGAACGGCTGAAGCTAGAATGGTTAAATTTTGTACGCAAGTAGGCTATGTCAAGTCCCACTATACGGATGACAAATTACCCTTAAAAAGGGCGTGGACAGAGTCACTTGACGCATTTTAAATTATGGGGCCCCAATAATATAGATATAGAAGGCGGTACAAAATATCGAAATTGGGATGGTTTGGAGTAGTTAAGGTCACTGAAGGTAACTGGAAATAGCACCATTTAATAGAGCTTATACGAGTTACTATTCGCATTCCATAATAACGATATAAAGTCTTGCATCGTTTTTAAGATATCGCGAAATATTTGCCAAAAATCGCTGATTTGAACCTATGCCCAACCTCTATTTAGCGCCCCCGTTGGGGTGACCCCATTGAAATTTCGCCGAGATCTTTGGCATAAGAAAACTAGAATCCATGTGCTATCGTATGGCCGCTGGCGTCGTTTCTTTTGCGTGATCCTACGTTTAGCCGTGTTGGTACAATACCGACGTGTGACAAACAGACGGACGGACAAATGGACGAATAAGCGACAACAGCATATACGCGCTAGCATAGCGTCACACGGTAAAAACGTTGATAACGCGTTTTTTCTTGAACGTTCAGAACGTTTCGAACGTTCGAAATAACTATGCTTTTCGTACAGCGAGTGAGTAGATTCTTAACGTCACCATCAGCACAAAGTAAGCTATTCGGTGCTAGTGCAAGTTAAAACCAGTACAATAAATTAATTAAAAACAAAAAAGTAACGACAAATATAATCAAATAGTAAATACGAAGAATTGTGTTAGAAAAGAAACACTGCGTTGATTAAAGATTATTCAGATGGCTCGGTAAAAGCCGCTCTCCTTGGTAAAGTCAAGGATGCAGCGTATACATCGACATTGGAGAACAGCTCTTTCAACGCGGTACTACTAAAATATTTATGGCGTACGACCGCGGTACTTGGACATTCTAAAAGCATATGTTTAACCGTCAAATGACACTTGCAGTGATCACAGACGGTTTGACTCTATGACAACAATGCTTTTCGTACAGGCAGCTGCACTGGTTACCAGTTCGACAGCGCATTGACTTCAAGCTAGCTGTTCTTGTGTACAATGCGTTACACGGCCAGCTACCACAGTACGTGGCTGAAGATTGTCAGCTCTTGACCGACATCGGCCGCCGATCACTGCGATCGGCTGATGTCTTGACGTGTGCCACAAGAAGCACAAGTTTTTCCGTCGCTGGACCGTGTCTCTGGAACTCTCTGCCTGTTACCTTACGTGACAGAGACATCTCACTTGTACAGTTTAAGAGACTTTTGAAGACACTTTTGTTTGTCTAGGGATGCGGCGGATATTAACTGTTGCTTTTTGCGCCGTGTACAAATATTCTTACTTACTTACTTACTTACTTACTTACTTACATCGTAACGTGAATGGCGAGGTACCGTCAAGCACATGCCGTCAACCAGCATCCAATCATCGGTGATGAAGAAGATGAAATCTCCGTGACGCTCGGCAGTGATATGATAGATGACCGTGACGTCATTGTCCAGTGACGAGTGACCACGTGACGGGAACCCAGGTGAGCTGACCGTCAACGTCCTACCCGACTCTCCCACCATCTTCACTGACGCTTCTGAACGCACGAATAGTCATCACACGTGAATATGAATATTCATCAAATTCATCCACCTTCGATTTCTCGTTTTTACCGCGCGACGCTATGCCAAGATTGTAGCCTGTCTGTCCGTCCGTCCATCTAAACTTGACCTTGAAGTTAATTCACTTATTGCATTCATTTTCAAATGGGAATTTTTCGTACACGTCTGCATGCCAAATTTCTTACAGAATCACTGAAACATAAAAACGGTGATATTTCGGCTGACAGTGCATTATACAAATATTATAAGTCATTATACATTATACAAATATATAAATATTTTAAACATTGCAAAGACAAAATTCCTTTAATGACGATGGCTGAAGGCTGCTTATTTTAAGGCTACATTCAGTCGCAGATTGAATGGCTTGCAGAATGTCATATTAACTGTTAACGATAATAGGCGTTTAACAAAAAGGCTTGCTGATTCACAGGCCTAACAAACATTCTTAAATAGGATTTGGTAACAAGTACGTCCGTCTTCGGGGACGGCTTTATATCCACATATGCCGTGCACGCACCCGCGTCGCCCGCGCCATGGCTGCCCAACGCAGGCGACGCAACCGATTTTGGACTTCTGGGGAGCTTATGGAGGAGCAAAGTTCCCCAAAATGGGAGATTATCTTCCCAGGACGCCGATGAACCACCGTGCAAAATTTGACGCCGCTAGCTTCATCCTCGGCAGAGAAATCCGTAACCGTACAAACACAAAACAAACATACAAACAAACAAAACAGTAACCGATATGTCCACACCTTGCCTATCGGCATGTGTGGATAATAAAAACTATAATACTAATAAGATGTTAAATTACCGTAAAATTGCACGAATTCAACGCATTATTGAACTTGCCTACAGTTGTATAGTGCACATCTGCAGTGAGGCCACGCCCACATCGGTTGTTATGACGACCGGACGCACGCATCACCAGCACGGGAGACTGTGACGTATAATTCCACCTGATGACGTCATTCGGGTCTTCCGGGGTCGCCACCAGCACTGTGCCGTCGACGCCCAACTGTGCCTGCTCCTCGATCACTAGTGTGTCGACACTGTAGCGATAATTGAATCAACGACGACTCGCACGCTTGAAGTTTTAATAGGAAACGACGCGTGATGTCCGCACCACGGCGGCGTCGGTCTGTGCCACCGTCGGCGAGGGAGCCATACTCCGGGATGGATGGTCCCTCGCCGGAGCGTGAGCCTGTAGCGGGGGTCTGGCGGCGTCCATGGTCCGAGCCCCTGGTCTGTGTCACGGGCGACAGTGCTCGAATTACGGGGGGTGCCTCGTGGGGCCTGGCCCCTTAGTTCAGTCTCTGCCCCCAGACCCCCATTATAGGCTCGCGCGCGCTCGCCATAAGGCCCCCCGAAAACTTTCTGATAATTCGACCACTGACGGGCGAAGCCCTGAAGCTGCAAGCATTTTAGCCGTCTGATGTCCAATGCAGTGGACAAAATTTGCCCACTCAACAAAAGTTTTGCGAGGGTCCGGACCCCTGGACTCCCGCAGGATCGACATCCTACCATTTGGACTACTCCCTCATGCATGAAGCTGTTCGGAGAGGTTCGTATAATGACTACAATGCTATGTAGGCAGGGTAGAAACTTTTACATATAGCATAATGTCGCCTAGTAACTGTACGCGGTGGTGAACTCGAAAAACTCTACTCGATCGAGGATCGAGGTCAGACCGACCGCGTTACCGCATTGACCTTTGACATTGACCTATGACCTTGACTTACAATCCCGGGCGAGCTGAAGGTCTTGACCCACATACGATAAACTCAAGTTCTTAGGTCAGTCGGTTCAAACAAACGGACGGACAGACGGACGGACAGACGGACGTTGCCAATTGTTTTAACTTCCCGGCCAACGTGGGCGGTAATCAAGGTAGATGCTTTTACGTCTGTACATTGAAAAGTTGTAAAAACTATTATCAAAAACACTTTGTGGTTTAGGTACTGCAGTCGGACTGCTGTGTGTGTGTGTTTGCACGATAACTGTCGCACAAAGTGACCTTTGACACAGATATTTGTTATGATAATTCAACTTGACCCTATATAGGTCAAGTTTGTAGAACAAAGCTCAAGGTTACAGCGGAACGTGAAACAGTGAGACTGCGAAAACCAGATCGGCAACGCGACAGAGTAAAAGCAGACCTGAATTGGAAACTAATAAAGTAGCACCAGCCGCAAAGTGGTCGGTGCGACCGCGGGTGAGGGCTTTTATAATTAAATAAAAAGTTGAACAATTTATACCCGAAAATAACGTCTAGAAAACAGACGGGGTGAACTACAACATTTGGTTTTTAGGAGGGGTGGATGGGCCGGGTCCCTATGTCAAATGTCGAATACGCCGAGAGTGTGTTTGACGAAACGTCTGGGTTTAACAAGGCAGCGCTACCATCAACAAGCAATAACAAAAGAATCTAAACAGCTCACGTCTAATCTACTAGTAACAAAGCGTGCCATGGCGCCAACTCCTCTAAAGACATTATAACACAAGAACGTACGTCACATGCCGATCCCACGTCCACGCGCCGCGCGATTTCATGAACGGCGCATCTCTAGCGTGACGTTTACGTCGGCGCATCTCCACGATAATGTTTACATGCGGGTGGGCGTGGCCCGCGCGCTGGCCGATTCGTTTGATTTTGGGGCTTGGGCTTCTGGGGAAGCAAAGTTCACCAAAATGGGAGATTCCCTGCCTTGGACGCCGATGAACCGCCGTGCAAAATATAACGCCGCTAGCTTAGCTGGCGGAGAAATCCATAACCGCACAAACACACAAACAAACAAACAGTAACGGATATATCCACACCTTGCCTATCGGCCATTAAGGGAACACTTATTACGCGACGACGTCGATAACATCTGCCGTGCCACTCTCAACCACGCTCCATTTATTATTAATACTCATCTCTATAAGATGCGGTTAAGAAGCTGAACCTGTTTCTATCCGTGGCCCGGGCATCTGGTAACGTTTTCCTTCGGCTATCCACACCATCGACGTTTACTCATCTCTCGTAACCTATACTTATTAGTTCGCCGCTTCTCTCGGCGGTACTGTTTGCACCGCTGTTTGTCTGTTTGTCCGTTTGTTGGTTGTCGACAGGACAACTTAAAATAGTAGTCGGATTTTCACGAAATTTGGGGGAATATGTAGACTATAGACCAGAAAAGAGTTGATTATATGTTGGAAGTGATCCGGAACATATTCTGGATAATTTATCGCGTATATTTTATAGATATTCCTACAGTCGGTTCAACTCGGTTGATGGGGAAAACGAAAGAAAAGTCGAAAAACCAGTTACGGTGAAGAAAAACTCGCCAATAACGAAGTACCGAGTACCAACCGTGCACCTGTGTAACGCCGCACGATTTCATCACTCAGCGCTAACAGTATGAAACTCTAATACGGCAATGGGGTGTACAGTACTTTTAAAATTAATTTATACAGCGTGCGTGGGCCTCGTACGTACATTTCAAAAAGTATGTTCTCGAGCTAGGGACGACGGTCAACAGATACAAATTGTTGACGATAACTGATAACGTTCTTCACTCCGAGATGAGGAAAGACTGGCCTTTCAGCACCAGTCTGCCTCCAAAACTTGACAAAATTGTCCGTCAAATTATTATCCATACATGCCGATATAGTCCGGCAGCCAAACCCCATATCTGGGCTGGACGTGGTTTTGGGGTATAAAGTTTTTTTTAAATGCTGATTATTGATGTTTAGTACATATATAATGAGAATCTGCCGGGTGACATCTTGTCACCCTTGAGCGTTTTGAGTAAAGAGGCCAAATCCAAGAT
>Ga0209780_1000467_pt1 | contig 21484 bp, 12 predicted proteins | sample WorMetexBAHAMAS2_FD_187384 | JGI IMG/M metagenome (GOLD analysis project Ga0209780, IMG submission 187384) | Marine gutless worms symbiont microbial communities from Max Planck institute for Marine Microbiology, Germany - Inanidrilus exumae... | ecosystem: Host-associated > Annelida > Digestive...
ACTGACCTTCCGTTCTTCTGTACACTGTACAAATTCGTGTTTTCAACCAGTAATGTCAGCATATCTGTCGATACAAACTGTCGAAAGTATTCCAATGGATTGCAGATACCATCTGGAGGTTGCGGAAGTTCACCTGTGAATACTGCATCAGGAGGATTGAACGTGCCCTTTCTCCAGGCATATTCTTTCTTCTTCACTTTACTGGATTGTTGAACACTTGCTCCTCTTACCAGCTTTGCGAGTGGCTCATCATCATCATCATCATCTGAGTCTGACTTGTCACTGCTGTCAGCCCCATTGCTGTTGGCATCTTCTACAGAATATTCAACATCGCTGTCATCTGAGTCATCACCATCATCATTGCAGTCACTTTCATTCGCATTCAGGATGAGGTCCATTGCCTGCTTCAGTTTATAACGTTGAGGTCGGTTCATTGTGCTAAAAACAACAAACGGTTACATTAGTATTACTACTACTGTGACTGACACAAAACAGACCTGATTGCTAACCCTAACCCCAACCTACATCTAACCATCATTGCTCAGCTATAACATTTTACGGAAAACAAAGTGACATAAACAGTGCAGAGTAGGTATTGATCAGCACTGCGATTTATGATTATGCAAACTGCACAATAGACACAGTGACAGCACAAAACAAACCTGCAATTCATCTTCAAAATATACCCAGGCCTATATATGTATACATGAAGACCCAATGTTGCATATTTGCAACACGGCAATTTCGGCAGTAATATACACAAATACAGTAAAAATATAGGGATTGGAAAATATCCACAATACAGATCCATTAAACTGTAAATAAAATTCAACGAAAGCATATCTGACTGATATGGTTAAATCTGCGAGAAGAATTAAACAAATACTCACACCGAGCTTCCGTAAGAACAACTAAACCGGATGTATGTTTGATACAGCTTTGTCTAAAATGAGACTAAAATATTTAACTGAAAGTGTTGCACATTTGCAACAGTGGGCTTTAAGTACTTTGAAACACAAAAACTCGCAGACGATTTGTACGCATTCATATTTTAAAAAATATAGAATACTTATGTTGCAAATGTGCAACACTGGGCTAAACAGGGTTAATACCTCAAAGTACTCCATTTTCCACATTTTATATCGCCTTTCATATCTTCGTAGCGGGTGGACGTAGAGACGTCAAATTTGAAACATGGGTTGACCGTATAGCAAGTGCTAGCTCACGGATGACAAAGCGTCCCTGAAAGGGGCGTAGTCAATGTCACGTAAATCATTTACATTTGGTGGGCACCAACCATATCTCTGGAACGGCTGCAGCTACAGTCGTCAAATACACAGGTAGGCTGAAGTGAGAGTCGCCAAATTTTGTACACAGGTAGGCTATATTAAGTCCCAGCATACAGATGACATCACGACAAATTACCCTTAAAGGGGCGTGGTCAAGGTCACGTGACACATTTTCAATTTTGATGCCCGCAATCATATTTCTGGAACGGCTGAAGCGCGACACAAAAATTTGTACGGAGGCAGAACAGTTCAATCGCTAGCCTTGGAATGACAGACTACCCCTTAATGGGCGTAGTCAGGGTTACGTGACCCATTTTAAAGTTTTTCCCCCATCATCTTGCTAATTGGACTGTATGCACTGTAAATTTCGTGTGATGTTTGAAAGAGCGCAGTACTAGTGCATGCATGATAGACTACCCGGAAAGGGATGCGTTCAGAGTCACGTGACCTCACACATAGTTGCAATGGAAGACTAATAGGAAATTGTATGTGTCCTATACAATGGCACCAATGCACCATTATCGGTGACCTATAGTGACCTTGAAGTTGAAGGTCACTTTTGCTGTTTGCAACCTTTCTGTCTCACATAACTCGCGGAAGTACAGTGCGTATTATCTACGACATGTTTACACATGAATTGGAAAGCGCACGTGGCTTGGAATTTCAACTATCTTTTCAAAAACGAAGGACTTTGCAACATCAGATGTGATTTTTGCCCGCGAGATTCTATGCTTGCGCGGTATTTGCTGTCATCGTGCGTCCGTCTGTCACAAGCCAGAGTTGTACCAAAACGGATACACGTAGGATCACACAGACCACGATGCACGATAGCCCATAGAATTTTGTGCACAGTTGAGCAGCAGTCAACGGACATAGCACATCATACAGTCCCTCTGTGACAGTTGAGCCATTTTTGTATCATCTATTTTTTTGGTATGTGACTAGGCTTAATTCCACAACATCAAATGGAAAATTTATAATGACAAACTGTAAGAAACTACTAAGGAACTACTAGCCAACTGCGAAGCACAATGTAACTGTCCATATTTAATTTCGGGAAAGTAAGCCAAATTAAAATATACCAGTCAATAACATCAATACAGTAACATCAGAGATGTCACAGAATCATCTAACAGTATGTCCTGTTTAGTAAGAGATACAATGCAGTTACGAGTGTTTCATCATCACTCTGTGACGAAACGTTCAACAGTAACACACTGGCACTACAGACACGAGAAGCAGTATGCCATGCGATGAAGCTGTCCAATGTCCAGTCCAGTACTGCTCACCAGGTCTCGTACGCCACTTGCCATCTCAGTGAAGCTCTGCATAAACAGAATGTAATCAGTCAGCAATTTACACAATCAGCGAATTATACAAACAGCCACATCATATCCAAACTGATGCAAGTACAGTATTGCTAATCAAACACAAGAAAGACAGGAACCATTTTAATGTTAGTTTCTACATTTACTGGGGCTAGCCAGTGGTACCAAAGGAAACAGTAACTGATGAGCGACATAAAAGCATATTTTACACAGTACATTCCCATCTTGATGCTTAAGCAAAGACTAGAGTGTGAAAGCACCAATTGCATTTATCAGACAAAACTGTACGGACAGAATCAGAAATCACAACGAGTCATAATATGCAACATAAAATTCGCAGTTAATATTGCAATGTATAATGACAAATCATTAGCAGTGCAACACTAAACAAGATGGTTATAGATGGCAGACTTCGTCCCTGGTGCTGCCACCTGGCGAACTGGATGAAACAACGGCTGCTATGACATCGAGGAGGACTAGCCAAGACCACAGGTAAGATACAGAAAATTGTGCAAAATCTGGATGTACAGTTTTTCAGATAAGTTAGCGGAAAAACAGAGAGACAGACATACAGACAAAGAAACAGACAAGCAGAATGATGGTTGGTTGGTTGGTTAGGGTTTAACGGTGCTTTCAAACCAATCCAGGTCATATCATTCCTTTAAGGTAGAATTATATCGTAAATATTACAATTTAATGGGGATTAATTCTTGCAGTAAGATGATTAAGAAAAAATACAATAATAGTAGTAGCTTTAGATTAAATGAATAACTTGTAATTAGGTAAATTGTTTGATTGAAAAAAAGAATAACCTGTGTTTAAGATTTATTATTTACAAATTATAACTGATCATACAACATACAAATTGACTTTTTAAATAAAAATTAGTATATTTGACAGGATGTGTGATTGAAAATGTTTGTAATGTCAGTAAAGGAATAGTATTGATGTCATATTTGATCATAAGAAGTACATTCTATTAGTATGTGTTTGACAGAGAGAAGTTGATTACATTCGGTACATTTTGGAGGATCTGTGTGTTAAATAAAATAAGAATGAAATAAGTAAAAGTTAAACGAGTATGTCCCACGCATAATCGGTTATATAAGATTTGGTCCTTTCATTGACACAAAGACTGGAATAAGGTATTGTTGGATAAATTTGGTAGAGTATATTTTGTGTTTGTGAGTTCCAAGATTGCTGCCACTTGTCATGAATGTATTTGTTGATAATAGGTTTGAGAATTGCTTATGGGATAGGAATTCAAAGGATCGGTTTGTTTAATGCAGATTTAGCAGCTTTATCTGCTTTTTCGTTACCTGAAATGCTTACGTGACTTGGTAGCCAGCAAAATATACAATATGATGCAGTAGATTTACATGTTCTCAAAAGCTGACGAGATGGCCAGCTTAATCTAGTGCACAAACAATATAATATTACAGGAATGAATAAAGAAACTGTAATATTTCAGTAGGATTTGTGAGGTAATGGGGTGTTCAAGTTGTTTCGTTAGCAATGCAGTTGAGGCTAGATAGAGAATAAAAAAGTAGGCATTGTTTATGTTGTTGTTCCCTGACTTCATTGAGGGCTAGAAGTATGAGATACAGTTCAGTAGCATATATGGAAACTGAATTAGGAAGTCATATGGTAATAATGAGATTTTAAGACAATAGCAGGTGTGGTATAATTACTTTGCTTTGAGCCATCTGTATGTACTGGAATAGTTGCGGATACATACTTCGTATTTCATTATATTTAGTGATGCAAATGTCACTGGGAGTATTAGTTTTTTTGTTTGTATTGCATTGTATTTGTCTAAAGTAAATCAAATAATACAGCAGGAGTAGTTAATAACCATGGAGGGTCGGACTTAAGTAACAAAGTGCAATATTTATGTTTGTTATGTTTATAGCAGATATACTAGTTTGTATCCATAGACCAAGAGATGATATTAGCGTTAGGTTCATTTTGGTATAGAGACGACAATGGTTGATAGACTGCTTTATGAGTTGGATTAAGTATATTAGATTTGAGTTTTGTGCAATACTGAAGTGAGTTGTTCTCTACAAAGTTAAGTAGAGGTTCATGAGCTAATGCTTGTAGACTACTAACTACTGAAGTAAGATAAGCTCCAAGACATCAGAGTACTTTTAATTTATTTTTTTAATTCCTAAAGTTCAGCCCCGCTTTAGTCAACGCCAGGGGTGTCGACGTGGACACAGTGAGCTGGGGTTCCCCCACACAAACAGAATGACAGCCAGACATACAGACACACTCATCACAATACTAAGGACAAAGCAATCAAGTGAATACAGCCATTAGTAATGTCTCACCTCATTCTATATGTGCGTCTAACATCTATGCGTTCTATCAGTCTACCACCAGCCTAAGTGCTTCAGAGGAAACTGTAACAGCTCCTATCTTTCAATATAAATGTCAAATCACACACAGCATCAAAACACTCAGCAACAGTAATAACTGTAATATCAAAGAAGAAATATCACACACACACACAAACAACACATGCAAGCTGGCAACATCCTACAATTGTGAAATTTGTGTATGCCACACATCCCAAGGTACTGGTATCCGAGAACCGGTGTAAAGTGAGAATCAGGCCGGTGTGTGATTATTCCTGGTTGGGGTGAGTGCGTTGACACTGTTGCCTTGGTGACAGCAAAGGCATCTGGGCCGTACAAAACCGCTGCATTACTTACTCCCAAAGGTTTTCTTCCAGAAGAAGTAGTGAAAGAAACTGAGGGAAACCAGTTAGAAAATGGCTGTGAAATGCAGACGGTGCTGATGGCGCATATCACACAAAATTTGTTGACTCCATTTTTAGTCAGTGAATCAAAGCTACCATACTCTACCTGACAAGTGAATACAGCCTACCTCAGAATTTTAATTCAGCACATCCTAAAGCACAGAAGCAAAATCTAAAGAAGGATAAATACTAATAAAATAACAGAAGTAATAAATTAGCCCCGTATGGGACTGATGGTCGACTCTTTGCAACTGACGTTTGTGCCAAGTTCAAAGTCACGTGATACAAAAACTAGGACAACTATCAAAAATCCGGCACGATCTAATTTAGACATTGTGCCATAGTCAGTGGCCAGCTCCATTGCAAATGGTAGAGGAGATAGCTTTTGAAAATGGCCAGATTTCCAACTTGGAAGGGCTCGTAACCTTGACCTTGGATCGGGTCATACTGCTTAGTCATGCACCACTCATTGACCTCTACCAAATTTTACCGAAATCGAGAAACTTTTTGTGGACAGAAGGTCGTACTGACATTTGAGACCGGCTTTATAATGTTGACACCGTCGGACAGTCGACCTAGATATACAAAAATAACACCTTGCTACCAAGAACTATCAAAAAATCGATGCTCAGAATGCAGTTAAATGAGCATGTAGGCCTGGTGAAGCACAATCAGTCTGCACCTAGTCTTACCTGCAGACGACACAGCTGTTGTGCGTTTTACACAGCGCAGTGTTGCATTATTCACCTTAAATATAAATAGGACAGAACGGTTATTCAACTACACAACTGTACTCTTCAGCTGTGCCTAATCTGATTACTGCTCACGTTACCTGAGCCAAAAACCTGTTTAAATTTGTAAGACTAGGAAGCAACAAACTAGTTCTTTCCATAAAATTTATATATTACAAGTTGACACAGAACAGCCATCTACGTAAATTCAACCATTACAAATTTAACGTGAATGTCACAGAAAAATGTCCAGCAACACATAAATAAAGACAGCTTAATATGACATCAGTCAGTGTGCTAACAGCCGACACACTCCGATATGTATTACTAATATTTGCGTTAAAATGGTTGTGTAATTGATGTCCAATGTATTTCGAGGCAAGCATTAACCAACACAAAAAATATAATAACAGTACATCAATTATGGCATGGTGTCAACACCGAGGTTCAGAAACGTGTCTTGCGAGGACAAAACGCAACCCAATGGGCCATAGAAATAATGTTAACAGTATAACACTGACATATTTCAAAAAATTTGTCTTATCAGCTCTAAATAAACTCAAAAACTAAACAAGACAATCGTAGATACCAGACTTTGCCCGCGATGTGCAACACCACCCGTACTTTGTGGCCGATAATACTTGTCCAACAGTTGCAATCAAGTGTCTGCCCTTATCATGTGCATGTCGCTGCATGGACCAGTCTAATTCACCATTCATAGGGAAGTCAGGCTTGTCGGGCACGTTTTCCCCACAATTGCACCTCCCCCTTCGGGCATCGTCACCCCCAAGTAACACACTGTTACTCGGGCCAAACCCACTTAACACCCCAAACGGCATCTTGATCGGTTCAGCCATTATAGGTCCCAAATGCTATGCTGTACAATGCATTGTCAATGGGGAAGAAAACCTCCAAAACTGCCCTTTCCCCTTGGGATTTCGTCACCCTGCCGGTGAAGTACTGAGCCACGACCATAGGCAACATGTGCAACAAATTTGGGAAAGATCGTGCATGGTTCCAGAGATATCGTTGTGGACAGACAGACAGGCACAGAGACATACATACTCATTACAATACTTCGCAAATGCTCCTGCAGGCGAAGTAATGAGCTAGTTAATAATTTATTTTGGAGTTAGTTACTTCCTCCTGCAGTAAAACGTGTGGATGTTCAAAATCATAGTCAAGAAACAAATGGGAACATCCACAAAGCTGGAACAGCATAAAATGCTACAAGCAGATTTAAGAAAATCAAAAGTTTTAAAACTGAATAATAAGTTCCATTGAAATGCATGTTTTTTGAAAAGAAATACACTGCATATGTCCTCATTTTAATACCAACCATGTCAGTAACTGGCTGAAGGAAAACATAAGTACAACAACAATGAAATAAGAAACATTAATTTTTTTACCGTAATACCACTGTTAAAATACATTAATTTTCAGTATTTTGCCAAACAAGACACATAAGGACATACTCAGAGCAATATGTCAACAATATACATACAAGTATTTAGTGAATGTGAACATTCAACAAAAACTAATCTAAATAAATCCCACAGATACAACGGATAACTAGTTCATGGCAATTTCATGGACAGGAACGTTTAGAGAACGCCTGGCCTGCAGAAATGCCTACAGTCCAAATATCGTGCGAGGAGGGCAGTACAGACGGCAGATAGTAGTGGATCACATGTCTGTCCTACTGACATCACTAGCGAATCCTAACGCCTACCTGTATAACAACAATAATACCAAAGCACTACAGTTCACATCGACATACTGACATGTTACATTAATATACCATTTCACTGAATAAACTTAGTAAAAATTTAACATTAGCTTCATATTCCAGTATGTGCATATCACAGTGCACATATATGACCCGTCATCCACATTATAGCATCAAAATATATGCTTAACAACTGCAAATAAAAAATACATTTTAATGGCCACATTTACTGTTGATGTGAGTGAGTCAATGACTATCAAAACCTTCAAAATACACCAGGAAGCAGTATTTTCTACATGCTCAGTGCCCTTCCTTACGCCAAGCAACAGTGTCAAAACACTGAAGGCAAAAAAGATTTCACTTCCATCTGAGCAGATGTTATTTTAAAGACACCCCTACATTTTTAGCTGTAACTTGAGCAAACATTTTCAGATATGGATAATTTTTTGGCACAGATATTACTTAGAGATTAGGCAATCAAAGTGGGCTTATTTTCCCACCTTACCTAAACAGTGTTTCGATACTACCTTACAAAACAGAAAAACAAAAAATGCATCTTTTCACTCAGTGTCATATGGTTATTTCACCAGATCTATGGCCCTCAACAGTCCGGACCTGCACCCCGTTAATTACAACATTTGGGGAGCCATGCAGCAGCGTGTGTATGAGATGCAGATCCACAATGTTGATAAATTCAAGCAGTGAATGATTGACGTTTTGAGCAATCTGCAGCAGTGTTGTCAACACTGCTGTCAGTATGTGGAGAAAGTGCCTGCACGCGTGTGTTCGCACGAAGTGAGGACACTTCGAACATCTGCTGTAGGCTGTTACGATAACGGAATAAAACTATCGATAGACAGTCTCTGCATAATGTTTTTTGGGATTTTTTAATAAAATAATCATATGAAATTGAGTGAAACAATGCAATTTTTGTGTTTGTCTGTTTTGCAAGGTAGTGCAGAACCATTGTTTAGGTGTGGTTGGAAAATAATTGTACCAAAAATTATTCAAATTGGAAAACGTTTGCTCAAGTTATAGCCAAAACCAAAAATGTCATGTTAGGCGTTTCTGAGACACAGTGTAGTTATTATTCAAATGTATTTTAAGATATTATCACGTCATGTTTTTGGTCACCAACAGATTCCTACTTCTTATGCTGAAATCGAGAAGTTCCAAGATAAATTCAAATTTGACATAAGTAAAATCTGAAATTGCATAACATTTCCAAATATTTGCACTTATTCGCACAATGGAGAAAGCAGCAATGAAATTAATAAATGTTCAAGCGTAAACTCATTTATTTTGTCGTTACACATAAAAATGTAATGACTGAGATACCATCAAAAATATCAGAAAGTGGCACACATACCTCCACAACGCTACCGCAGTGACTTGTTAGTAGCCAGCCGAACCATATCCACCATAACCACCACCACCGTATGCCGATGCACCGCCACCGTAGCCACCTCCAGCGGCTGCACCATACCCAGCGCCATATGCACCGGCACCACCATAGGCACCAGCTGAGTAGGCTGAGCTTGTACCATATCCACCTACAAATGACACACTCAACTTACCAACAGCAATGGCACAATAACTGTGTTCTCAGTTGTCTCCCCCCCCCCAGAGTTAAGCCGATTAGCTTTCAATGAATTTCTCATCCACCGGGATGTTCTGACTCGGCAGCTTAACATACATAAACACAAGCATTAGCTTCATGGCCACTTATTTTGCAAGTAAATGTGGGTTAGCTAGCTGCTTCCTTAGAGGGGTGCTGGGTGAAAAATGTGCTTGCTGGATCTCCTTCATGACACAGCTGTAATGTCAAACTGATCTTTGATGAAGTGGAAGTTGTTGTACACACAAAAATCTCAGACTGTTTAAATTAGGTCTGAATTAATCAACTTACCCGAAATATAAAAAGTAATATAAAAACAAACTGACGGACTGCAAACTCGTCTCTGGCAAAACAGACATTTAGCAATGAGGCTGCTGAGTAAATACAAAATAGTCTAAAGGCGCAGTCAGCATGAAATGTAATCCAGATCAAATGCAGTAACAACTAGAAAACATAGGCAGTCGTATCGCCATGGTAACGGCCACAGGTAGCACAGGAATACGCAGCACAGCTACCGGCTGTGCAACCGTGCAGTTTTTGTAACTGTTAACTTGACCTTTGACCTCTGGTTCAAGGCATGACGAGCGACTGCTATAGAGTATATGTGTACCAAGTTTGGTGTTGACAGCTCAAGCCATTTCCTGCTAGAGAACGGACAAACAGACAGACACACACACAGATGCGACCGAACGCCCTAACCACGCCGGCGGCTATGCTGGTGTGGGTAACAGATTATTTTCACCCAGTCACTTCCATTCGAAATGTCCGTGCGGGACTGACAGTCGACTCTTCCCAACTAACGTTTCTGCCAAGTTCAAAGTCACGTGACACAAAAACTAGGATAAATATCAAAAATCCGGCCCCACCAAATTTAGATATTGTGCCCTAGTTTAAAAATCAGTGGTCAGTTGCCATCTGCCATTGCAAATTGCAGAAGAGATAGCTTTTGAAAATGGAAGGATTATCTACTATCAAGGGCTCATGACCCTTGGATCAGGTCATACTGCATACCGTCGTACATCACTCATCAATGTCTAGCTACATGCCAAATTTTACTGAAATCAAAGAAACGTTTTGTGGACGGATGGACATACATACGGACATTTAAGACCCACTTTATTAGGTTGACTAAGAACAGTCGATCTAAGAAGAGGAGGATTAGGCTCAAAAAATTGTTGGGAATGGAACCAATCAGTTTGGCGATTTGAAGGGAGAGATTGAGATGGTTTCGGCATGTGTAATGTATAGATGATGTTGATATGACCAAATACTGTGTGATGATGAAGATAGGCGAAATCAAACAATGCAACGTCCGAAGAAGACACGATGTAAATCTGAAATAAAATGTTAAAGGACATGAAAATTTTCTGACTGTAACAGGACATGCAAAGATCTGGAATAAATGGAGACAGAAAATATACGGGCAAGGTTCAACTGTAAAATGGTTGTTAACATAGTGTCTGTGTGTGCATGTACGTGTGGGTGTGTGTGAAAGGTTTTGTTCGCACAACTGGTTTTCTTAAACTTTGACATTCACAAAAATACACGTCAGACACTATACAGAATGTGCTCTGATGGTGAATTTCAATGCGGGAGTAGGAATTTGACTTCAGCTAGACAACGAGTACTGGTACTGTGATTTGCAGAGCACACATGTTCGTCTGTCTAGACTAATACTTAGCGCTTACTATTCTTTCATGCGTTAAATTAATAGGCAGTCTATGGGTCTAAATAAAATGCAAAGACGCAGTTTCGTACCACCATAGGGGCCAGGTGCTTTTGCCGCATATGCAGATCCCTTCATTGCTCCTCCGCCGTATCCATCCGCATAACCAGAGCCAAGACTACTGCCATATGCTGTTAACAACAACAGTTATGATTGACAGCCAGAAATAAACACAACATCAACATTACAACCTACAACATTGCACAAGGAAACTCTGTAAAATTATCAAACACTAAATTACAAATCAAACAGTACACAAGAATTATCTTCACGGCAAAAATGCAGAAAACTGACTTACGTGAACCATATCCGCCATCAGCCTGGCCCCAACCTGCACCATACCCTCCATAAGCACCTATCCACACGACAATATAACATAGCTGCAAAAGCACCTAAGATCTGTAACTAAGTACCGTATGTAACCAACAGAGCTAAAAAACATATGCCAACCATACATCAGCAAATGCTGCTATGCGGAGTGACGGCTTGTACCCACCACTGCCACTTCTTGTCCCCCTCACTCCACCATCGTGTGGCCGCTATGACGACTGGCATGGCTGCGGCTCAACCAATGGCGTGGCTGCAGCTTCACAACGACCACATGTCACAGAGTGATTTTGCAGTACATATATATGGACGTTAAAGATTTGACGGTGAACACTGTAAAAACAAAAGTAATGCTTGGCTGACAGGATAGAGGAGACAGGAAAATGGCCTAGCATTGCTAGTAACTTGAAAGACAGTAGTGACAACTCTATTTTGTGTGCATGTTGCCAGATATCACGGCACGAAAGGTCACTTATATGCAGCAAGCCCATTGTCGGACTACTCTAAAATGCTGTACAGCAGCCATAATAGCCACAAACTAGGTCAACAATATTGAACTGGACATCAACACAGGAGATGTCTGATATATGGTCAATGCAATTGGAGCATGAGATAGTTATTAAAAAACTGTAATAAATATGATTAAAGAGATATATTGGTTTACTTACAAAGAAAGAATGAAAAAATAGAGGCAAAAGTGTTGGGACTAGAACTAGTTTAGTAATCAGGAGAGATAGTCATTTTGGAAATGTGCCACTCACTGGATCAAACATTGTCAATAGAATGAACTGGAGGAGACAGTTGAGGAAGACATGATGAAATAGTGTAAAAGAAGTAAACCTTGAAAAGCTTAGCTCTGTCCTGAGATGCGAAGATTCAGAACAAGGAAGAAAATCACAAGAGTAATCATCTAACCCATTTTCCTTGCAAAATTACCATTGAGACTGTGTTCAGTATATGAAGAGTGATGACGGTGACATTCATCGTCACATGAGAATTCACGTGCACAAAACTTAGTTTATACTTTCAAGAAATGAAAGTCTGATCAAATCAAAACTCTATGTTATCGCAAACACAAAAATTTCCAAGACAGAAAGCGGACATTGTGTTCCAGTGAGATCTCAATATCCCATCAATATGAAATACTGTTTATCCCAGAAACCATGGTACAACCAAGTTTTGTACAGACATTTTATCAGGTCAATCACCTGGCAAACAGAAATGCACACAGAACCAATTATGACACCTGCACTGGTCTTGCTGTGCTAATATACAAACACAGCCGTAAAACGCTTACCATAACCTCCAGAACTCGCACCATATCCACCTCCATAACCTCCACCACCATAACCTCCAGCCATGCCACCATAGCCACCGCCTGGCATACGTCCACCGCCGCCACGTCCACCACGGCCACCTTCACATTCACAGATCACACAACACATCCTCAATGCAAATGCTAAAATATGCAGCTTAAGACTTGTCTGTAATACGTTTCTACACAGCTATAATAAATCATGCAATCGTTTTATACTTGTTCCAATTATTGCCATTCATTGATAACATCACGTAGCCATCATCTCCAATACAGATGCTGATTTTAATATAATTAGTATAATCACTGACTTTATTGGACCAAGTTATTACTCTATGAGTGAGCTAAACATACCTCTTGGACCTCCACCGGAACGTGGAAATCCTTCGTCTCCCTTCGACTGGGCCTTCTTCACCTCACACTGCTGACCATTAACTTCATGAGTCCGAATGGCTAAGAACATGCACAAATACAGACGTAATTTTAACAGCCATTCGTCACATAATGAGGGTCAACCAGGTGCCCCCTTAATTCCATTCCTCCACTTGTAGTGAACCCAAAAAGAGGCAATTAATTAAAGACATTGGATAATGACCACAAACATAGGTAGTGAGTGAACGATTTTTCTGGCATCGGTTCATCTAGTGTGTCCTGGACAAAGGGCTGTTAAACGGGTTGCTGTTCTGACTACTGAACCCATGAATCTTCTTAGTCAAACGACAGACAAAACTTATCATCAACACTGATGTACCACTTCAGCTCTCATGTCCCCTCTGCTTCCCTCATTGTACAATACTTTAATCCAATCACCATAGCCTTTATGCTCCATCTGTCCAAGTTTCTCAGACAACCTGACTAATCACCAATCTTACTGGTTTCAATCCCAATCAGTTCCCTACATGTAAGCTCTGCACTTGTCTTAATTGCCGACAGAACATATCTACCATTAAACACTGCTGATTATAACTTCATCACACCTCATCAATTAGCGTTGATCAATTTCTACGTGTGTTACACCAGTGGTTCCTTCACTTTTTTCATACGTTGGCATGGCATCCACCCTGTGAAAAGTGATGTTTCGACAATTCCAACATTTGAGAGACAGCCTAACATCCAGAGAACAAGGAAAATGTATCAAATTACTATAAATGAAGAGCACGTCGTACTACATACTGTTAGTGGATATTGGCAAATAACGATATTTCAAACAAAATGGCTGCACAAAATAATAACACTAGTCTTATGATCTGATGTATATGGATAATATGGACAACATGGTGAAGAGGACTACTGTATTTATGCACGTACAAGTTGATCCACATAAGTCGACCCTCCTTCATAGTGGTCAAAAAACGTTCAAAATACAAGACCTGCATACAAGTCAACCTCCCTTGTATACTGTCTTCCAAGTGGTATGGCTGATGCAATTGACAGCACCCCACATGATGCAGCAGTGTGGAAAGTCCGCGTATATTGCGATGAGTTTAACACTGATCATCACGGCAAGGTAAGATATGACACAGTGCGGCCACGTCCAACACCGCCACTATGATACGCCGCTTGCGATGTCAGTCATGTGCCAGCCACATCCACTGACACTGTTACAGATGTTAACATGCAACTAAAGGTTGAAGTGGCCTGATAAGTTCACTAGGTTGCTGGACTAGAAAAGATGAGACTGGCTCGAATGCTAGTAAACAGCCAGGTGATAACTGTGATAACGTGGCACAAAATGCACTGCACCCCTCTCCCATCCACCCATTCATCTCGCTGGAGTATCAAGTTACGCAGACGTATCATTGACACACAGGGGATGATCGCAGCGCTACGGGGCAAAGCGTCCTTCAGTCCCCAGCTCAGCCAACATCATCTACATTAGGGAAAATTTGTGGCACATATGCTGACCTACTGTGACCCGAATAAAAGTTGACCCCCCGATTTTCAGGGGGCAAAACTGTCCCAAATTTTTCAACTTGTATGCGAGCACATACGGTAAAATCTGGTGTACAATGTGACCGCAATAAACATCAGCATACATGCATAATTGCATATGTATGGTAGCACAACACACAGCATTAGAAGCCGATGTTAAAGTCAATGGGATAGGCGAAATTTTACAGTAAAACCAACCAGTCCTTGCAGCACTGTGAAAATCTACTAATATGCAATTTTTGTGCTACAGCAAAAAACCTGTGCATGCCAGTCTCATTATGCTTTGTTACTTCTAGCAAAGCAGGTATTAGTAAAAGTGAAATTAAGAGAACTAGAAGACGGACTTCTGACTTTGCCAACTCGATGACATCTGACCTCCAGAATCTAATCAAGTCATCAGTAGGGGCTTGTGAATACCATGTGCAAGTTTCATCCAGACTAATCAAGCCATTCATGAGATATCGTGGCAACAAGATATGTCTGGCCAAACGGAACGAACGGACAGACGAACGAACGAACGTGGCTGACGGACAGCCCGAAAACAATGCCTAAGCCGACACAGTCGGGTGGCAACGGCATAAAAACTACAGCTCCACTCAAGCCCCGGCACACACTTTGCGTTTGCCATGTCTGCATCCAATCATAAGCTCTGACCAGCATTACAGCACTTGACAACTTAAATAGTACATGTCGGCACAAATGACTGCAGTAGTCAAGTGTGTAAATTTCACAGTGACTTGTAAATTATATGATAATTAAAAAACGTTAAATAATGCACAAATTAACACTTAACAACCACAATCATTTTACGACCATAATACATGTCAATCTACATTAGCCGGCATCCATTCCCTAGTGATGAAATGGAGCATTCTGCTGGAGCAGTGTGAATGCCTGATGGCAACTAGCGTATCTGGATTAGGAAAACGCTAGAGTTCTTATCAAAACTCTTACATACACCATCTCCATAACACGAAATGAACACTCAAAATACTGTAAAGCCATTAGTTAAGATGCATATTAGCCGCCACTTAAATGGTGTCAACAATAAACACTTTCAGTTCAATAATAACAAAACAAATGCTTATTATGCAAATCTTACCACAAATTTTGTCAACAGGATCATAATCAAAGTATGTAACAAATCCAAAACCACGTGATTTGCCCGTCTCTTTATCAGTAATCACTGAGACACTCTCAACTCGGCCGTATCTGGAGAAATATTCCTGCATGTGCTCTTCAGTTGTGTCTGTGCTGATGCCACCAACAAACACTTTTTTAACCTTCGCAGTTGCTCCAGGACCTGTTTCCTATAACAGCGACAAATCATTCTTTTATCCACATGGTCTTCCAATGTCAAACAATGATTCTCACAGAAGCTGATTAATAACAGTGGCCGAGAAAGAAGTCACATATTAACTTCCATAACAAACCATCCAATATTGTGCACTAGAAACGTCAGAAATATAATGGCTGTAGCTGACAATTCTCCAGAATAATTGGTTGGTTGTTTAGGAGATTAACGTCCCCTTTCAGCGCAAAAATAAGGTTATATCAGGAACAAGAGGTCTTGGGTGCAGATTTAGTTCCCCAAGGCTAAGGACGGCCAACAATACAGTAACCTCCCGGCCTCATTGCCTTTTTGTTCAGTGACGACCCAAAATGGGAAAGGATAGGGGAGGCTCGTTTATGTTATAACTTATTATTCTAGCGCCTACAACAGGGTGTTAGCTAACCAACCACCACAAGACCTATTTATTAGTTCAATGTGATCGCTTGTGTAATTCCTGTTCCTATAACATATCAGTGCCTAACGACTCTTGATGTATAATATCTTTTCTATGTTGCTCTGGCTGTGGAATGCTTCTCTTAAGTAAAACCCAAAAGAAGCATCCAGGGAACCTCAGTACCAGACCTGACCCTCCATCCCTCCAGAATAATTAAATGTTGTAAAATCATTACAATATTAACTGTTTAACTAGTAAAACCAACAATTATGCTTCAGTAGTTTGTACATTTATGCACAAAATCTCAGCAAATAAATACTGAAGAACTGCATAACCTCAACTACATAACATCTGTGCAATAAGACTGCCGAAAAATATTGCTGACCGTAAGTTAAAAAAGTAACTCATACAACTAGACGGCTTGCAGTGTATCTGGAGACACACTGCAATATCGGCTATTATAGAGCGCTTCCCGCCATCGTATTCGACTGGTAACACAACTGTTTAGTTATTTACTGGTGCACAACCTGTTTAGTTCCTGCATTCGACAATACGTAGTGTCACATGCCTACGACTGACTGATGCAAGCGTTATCTGCAGTGTTACTTATTTTCAGCAGTTTCGAATTCAGTCTGCTTTTCTTCAATATATCGCTCACTAGGCCGCACCAGCACTGCAGAATACTATTAGTTTTAATACACAATATCGGACATCGGACATTGCCAAAAATTTGGGTAGGTACCTTTCTTGTGCACAGACTACAGCCTAGGAAAAAGACGGAATTGATTCAAATGGTAAAAATGGAAATTGGCATCCTGTAGAGGGACCATTTGGAGGTGAATTTCCGGCGATCTGTAATATTGCGGAGTTATGACTAGTGTTGTTACAGTTTCAAAAATTTCGCCGTCGGTCGGTTTCGGTAGGTTTTGCAAGAAAAACCGCAGTTTTCGGTTCGGTTTTTGTCTGTCCCGTTTTCCCCGTCGTCAATGTGGTACGTTTATGCAGCCCACTGCACATCAAACCTGCAGCAGTACGTTACATATTTCTGTGTATAACTCCAGTCGACAGCAGCAAGTATCCAACAGCGTGTCACTGGTGGCGTGAAAACCACCACCTGTACCCAACGTCGCACGTGTTGCGAAACGCTACTTGTCTGGCAGTCTGCGCCACCGACATCCATTGCTAGTGAGCGTCTGTACAGCTCAGCGTCACACGTGTTCACAGACAGACGTAATAGGCTGGCTCCAAAAAAGCTGATATGCTGCTCTTTATCATGCACAACTTGCCTCTGATCAGTTTTAAATATTGAGTACTCAGTACATGAAATCGATCATTGGCATTTGTGCTTAATAAATGAGCACTGACAGTGACGTTATATTCATGACTTCTTATATATTAAAGAATTGAGAACTCATAACAGAATAATTGATATAATTCAAACTTTTGACTCATGAAAAACCCTTTAGGTGGTTAGGCCTACTTTGCAAACTGCAGTGTTTAGTTAAGCGCTTAGTGTTTTGGCTGTTAAATGTAGAGTGATAGTTGCTGTGTTTGACTGCCTAAGACAGATCAACAGCACCCGCTGCCGCCGCCGTTGATATCAGTTAAAGCGGCGTCAGACGCCGTTATCTTCAGTCACGTTGTATTACGTTTGCTCACTACGCATAGCGGTATCATATCGGTAAATCAGTATCAGTTGAAAATGACGTACTTGGTCTAACACTAGTTGCAGCAAAAGTGTTATTGGACATAATGCACTGAATTCATCTTGACAATTTCAGCACAGAGACCTGCCTGAAAACCGTCAATTCCGGCGGGAAAAACCTAGGTTTCGGTGACAAACGGTTTTGGGAAAAAACCTAGGTTTTGGCGGCGGTTTCGGTTACCGTAACAACACTAGTTATGACGGCTGAAGTCGCAAGACCTGGAAATTTTGTGAGCAGTTTTTGCGTTTTTTTTTTCCGGAAAAAGGACCCCTTATGGTAAAATTTTCTAAATTCTGTTCCGAAAGTTTACATGGCAACACGGATTGACATTGTTGTGTTCAAATGTAGTAAAATTTGTCCGACCGGAAATCGGCAAAATCGTGTATTATCTACCTCACCAAAAAAAATTCGGCTGCCACTCAAACTGTCGCTACTGTGCGGAGTGCACCCAAAATCTGCCAGGGCCAGTCCCCAACATTTGGCTCACACTGTTCCAGATTTCATCCAAATCGGTTCACTTTCGGCAGAGTTACAGCCGAACGCATGAAGGCCGTTTTTTGTCCCATAGAGTATTTTCATGATAGAATCTTCGAGCCTATAGTAATGCAAACATACAAAGCTTCATTATAATATGATAACGACTTTGTCAGTTGAACCACTTTCTGTACTAGCTTCAACATGGGAAACAAACAACATCAACGTATTGTGCCACATCACAAACCTCTTTGGCTACTGCTCGCTTTGGATCCACTTCTTTACCATCAAGCACATGAGGCCGACTGTTCAATGCATCATCGACACTGTCCATCATGCGGTACATAACAAAGCCAAATCCTCGCGACCTAGCACAAAATACATCTCCAATTGTGTATTTTCAACCATCCATGCCCCATCAGACTGCAGTTAACTTACAGTCTAATCTTAAGCTGTATTTTTGTAAATTCGCTCAGTATTTATATCCACAAAATATTGTTTCCAACAGTTATGATAGGATCTCACCTCTGCTGCCACCAGAGGAGTTGCTCATGTACACAGATAGATAAATGAATCGACCACTTCACCACGTCCATAAGAGACTCACTGGGCACACTGCGCACAGTCTCATGGAGACAACCATTGTGCCATTACTGCCACAACTCACAAGGCACCATCTGACTCGAAATAGCCACCAGGAATACCTTCTCACACATGGTTGCTACAAAATCCAATCTGAGATCAGCAAATTTTGGTCCTTCGTGTGCACAGAAGGCGTCACTGAGATCACTGGGATTCGACTGTGGTCATGGCTGCACTCCGGAGTAATAAGCCATAAAGAAAGAGACAGATATAAAAACTGCAACTGAATCTTCTCTAGAAACTCTTGTAACATACAGATGAAAAATATTTATTTTTATCTCAAATAATTCATCAAAATTAAAAAAGTGCAACTTTTCCAAGCCACCCTGTACAGGTTAAGCAAGTACAGGTTTTAAAATGGCAAACTGCAGTTGATGTCAAGCCAAACCCTGAAAGCAACAGCAAATATCTGACTGCTTTCTTCAACTGTGATTTGTTTCCCTCATCGGTATTAGACTTTATAAAATTATAATTACAATCTTGTTTACACTGCTCCATAGATTTACAACTACAGTATCACGGTTCTTGGTGTTACAAAACTACCATATACACACCTCCCAGTTGTCGGATCTCTCATAACAACACAGTCAACAATTTCACCCCATTTTCCATAGAAAGCCTCCAATGTGTCTTCTGTGGTTTCATGATGAATGCCCCCAATAAACAGCTTCCGCTGCTGTTCTGTGCGCTTGTCCTGCAATTTATTCAATACATCGTCCACAGTTTATACAACTAGCGTGCTTTTATCGTGCATTACATACTCATGTCTTTAAGCAGAAGTTAGCTAAAAAGCTGTAGCCATTCTTCCTGTCAGTTGCAATACCAGTACCGCAACTGTATTGCAACCAACAGGAAGTATGACTATGGGTTATCGGTACTGTATACACAATTTAGTATGGTATGGTATTGTAGGGTTTAACGTCCCACTCGACACATTATAGGTCATTTCGGAGACGAATTTACAGGTCAGATGACCCAACCAACAGTGTAATAGCACTGAAGGATGATAGTCTTCCAGGTCAAGGGCTGATCCCACAGGCTCAGCACACAAAAAGGTAAAGAAAAGGATGTAATCACAAAAATTTCTATATATAGCACAAAGTACACCGAAGATACAGAGGCACTCGGAATACAGCTAAGCCAAGCACGATCAAAGCCCAATCCAGTCGTCTGTGTATGAACTGCTCATTATATAGGTGTGCATATGATGTGCATTGTGCACAATTATGATGCACAACAGCACAGAGCTGGTCAAATAATCTCCCCTCTTACCCTCCAGACAATCACCATAGCTCAGATGTTGTCTGTTGGAGGGGAGGGGACACAATTTAGTCTTCAGAAACTTACATTCCATACTCAGAACTGAGTTTCGTTACCAGAAGTGGGTTTCTTATAAGCATATTGTGTTTCTTACTCAGAAATGGGTTTTTTAGTCAGAAGTGCATTTCGTCATCCGAATACAGTTTCTTCTATAGAAGATGGGTGGTCTCTGTGTCTCACCACACAAAAAATTATAATGGTGCAACTTACAATGAGATACTACTTTTATACTGCTGTCCATTAAAAACCATATCCGTATAAGCCTATATAATGAAAGCTTCCTGTAAAACTTCGTTCCAGAGAACAAAAATTCTCAGGAGCGAAAATTCACGGCACCTCTCAGTATCTCAAACTACGAATTCAAACAACCACAAAACATAAAACTGTATCTTGTATTTCCATATCTGTAAATTCGGCAAACAACCATCGACGGATGGAGCAATATTGCTGTGGTGCGATATTGCTCGAACTCCGAGTTGGCACCTTTCCTGGAAGAATAATTAAGAAGAAGGATAACAGGTCACCGATTACCAATGCCTATCCATCTATAACTGGGTAACTATGCTCCACACCGACCCGTCTTCTGTCACCCACCGGCCACACCTCCGACCCGTCCCCTCCGCCGGTCTTGCCTAAAATCCGGCCGGCCAGCAGTCGTCTGGCCGCGTCTGATTGACGCCTGAGCAGATGGAATTACGCAATGCTTCACTCTGCGCTGTCACTGGTAATTATTGCGTCAATTATTGCTAGGGTTAGGACGATACTGGCATCGAGTATCTAATAGTAATCGATACTCAGTGGTATCGAATAGTATCGAGTATCGACCGATACTTAGCCTGTACTCGGTCTCGATGCC
>Ga0209780_1000468_pt1 | contig 21481 bp, 15 predicted proteins | sample WorMetexBAHAMAS2_FD_187384 | JGI IMG/M metagenome (GOLD analysis project Ga0209780, IMG submission 187384) | Marine gutless worms symbiont microbial communities from Max Planck institute for Marine Microbiology, Germany - Inanidrilus exumae... | ecosystem: Host-associated > Annelida > Digestive...
TGAGAACCGTACATTAGCTTAGCCTACTCGCCGTAAGTGCGTCTGTTTCGGCCCTTTCGGGTCCCGGTCGGGACCCGGGATTGACGGTTCGGGTCTCGGGATTCAACGTACCCGGGTATTAACATCCCTATTCCAGATTCTCTGTATGTTAATAGACAGTAATCTCCTTTAAAGTATATGGTCATGAATGATATGTGAGCTTATAACACCCACATTGTCAGACATGAAAGCCTGAATAAGGGCATGGGTAGTCCTATCCTTGGATTACCATTGACTTTCTAATGTTTGTGCAATGTCTGTCCTGGTGATCTCCATTATGTATGGTGATAAGATTGTGAATTAAGGTCATCATGAATGCTATGTTAGTCATGAATGGGAATAGACAACAATTAATGGTCATTGGTCAAAAGTGGAAAATCATTAACACAAAAATTTTAACACAAAGTGCAGCATGTAAAAATCACTTCAAATCAAGGCAAATGCCAAAATGCAGGGCAAATGCCAAAATTTGTGGTTTTACTCTATCCCCAGTCATGAATATTGATGATGAATTAACATTAATTGTGTGTGTCATAATTGAGGTACGTACATCTGTCTGTCTGTCTGTCCAAGCTGTATTTTACTTCAGTTTTAATGTCTTATTATTTATGCATATTCATAACATCATGTTTTAGCTGCTGACGAAGCCTATTTGCATCCAGATCTCTCGTCATCAGCTGAAAAGCAACAGCAGCAGCCACAGCAAATCAGCAGAAAGGTGTGTTGTGAGCAAGAAATGTCACATTTATTTCTGAAACTGTCCAACTGCCCAAATGAAATCTGATGTTACCACACACCCAGTCTTTTTTCTTTTTGTTATTTTAGCAAGCGAGTTTTCATTTTTAGAATTATAGCTTGTCTTTGTTGGCTTCAGTTTTAAATAGTTGCAATGTGCAGATAGTATATTTTTGTGTCGAGCTCGATCTGATCTATTTCTGAACCATAGCCAGTTTTGATGGATCGAATTCGGATTTCCTATTTTTTACTGCACTGTTTAAACATGATTACTTACCACAGTAGTTATGGTTTAAATGCAAACAGTTACTGTAAATGATAAACATATAACATATGTGCAAAATGCATCTTGCCATTTTTACTGGAACATGAATTTGACTGTTGCTGCCCGTACTGGTAAAGAACAGACTTGTAACATGATAGGTTTAGGCTTCAGTAATGTGATCAACATGTATAATTTTAAGGATAAAACACGCATTGTCCATTTCTACAGTCAACGAAAATTTACATCTTGATCCCTCTCTTTCTAGATAATTATCCACTTCCAGTTGTTAAAGAAGTAAAATATCTTGATTTATACTTTGACAATAAACAACTTTTTTACCACATATCAAGTACTTAACAAGAAGCTCAGCTACCACAGAAGGACCACGCAGCACACTATTCGTGAGATAAACTTCCCATGCCACTTCTTGGTGGTTAATAAAATGACACCATTCACAGACCGTGCTATGTTTCACGAGCTATGGGAGTTATAAAGGTTTCAAACAGCAAAAGTGACCTTCAGGGTCATTGAAGGGCGTTGGCAATGGTGCCATTCGATAAGCCACATACGATTTCTTATGTCTTCCATTGCAACTGTGTCTCTATCTTGCACCATTTTCGAGATATTGTCACTTCTTTCCCAAAATTTAAAGAGGTTACGTGACTCTAAACACCTGCCTTTTGGGAGTAATATATTATGCATGTACTCATACTCATATGTATAAATCAGTACACGAAATTTGAAGTGCGTAGCTTCACCAATTACAAAGATATGATTGGGGCAAAATTAAAAACTGGTCACGTGACTCTGACCACACCCTTTTAGGGGTAGTTTGTCAACGTAGGCTAGGATTTGATACAGTTTACCTGCGTGCAAAATTGACGATTCTAGCTTCAACTGCTCCAGAGATATCATTGGAGGCGTCAAAATTTAAAGTGGGTCATGTGACCCTGACCACAGTGCTTTTAAGGGTGATTTGTCATCCTTATGCTGGGACTTGACATAGCCTACATGCATACAAAATGTCACCACTCTGGCTTCAGCCGTTCTGGAGATATGGTTCGTGCCCACCAAAATTTTAATGGTTCGCGTGACCTGACCACGCCCCTTTCAGGGATAGTTTGCCATCCATGAGCTATCACTTGCTATGATCAACCTATCTACCAAATTTGAAGTTTATCTTTACCCACTATGAAGATATGAAAGGTAATGCAACACAGCGAAAATTTGGTGATTTGGGATTGTTAGTGGTCACTCAAGGTCACTGGAAATAGCACCATTTGATGGAGAGCATACGAGTTTTTAGTAGTGTTCCATAGTAACTATGTCCCTGTCATGCTCCTTTTCTGAGATATAGCGAGATGTTGGTCGAAAATCGCCAATTTGAACCTACCCCACCTCTGTTTGGTGCTGAAACATTAAAGGTGTGAACAACTTGCCCAAGGTTGTTATGCAGCTTTTGCCCCGAGTATAGGAATTGAACCACCAGCTGTTGATCGCAAGTCCAACACTACCCGTTGCGTTGCGCCACCATATTGTACTGTTCTAAATTCTCAGATTTTCTCTAAATGACTTCCGAATTCAGCCTCTTGTCTCCACTGCTGAAGTCTATTCCATTCTTCTTTCTCTTACTGAAATCACTGAAAAAAACAAAATAAACATTACATGATCTTTTCTGACTCTCTCTAGCCTTCACTCCATTGCCAACAAAAAACTTGAACACCCAACTACCTTTGAGATTGTATTAAAATACCGTGACCTTTGTACTCTTTTTCAATATTATATTTTGTTGGTCAACAAGTAAGGTAGGCGCCACCAGCAATGAAAAAGCTGACAAAGCGACTAAATCTGCATTAAATAAACCAATCCTTCGAATACCTATTCCGTGCGTATATATAAGACCTATTATTAACCGATATATCCATAATAAATGGCCACATGATTCGAACTTATCAGTGCAATATGTACTTTACCAAATTTATCATATAATTCCTCCCCAATCTACCCTTCCTCTCTCGTTTCACAGAAGAGATCAAATCTTGTACAACAGACTTCGTATCGGCCATACTGATCTAACCCATTCTTATGTCATTGATCACACAGATCCTCCAAGATGCACTAATTGTCATACGTCACTTACGTTCAAACATATTTACAGAATGCACCTCCTATACTCAGCCGGCACTATTTACTTACTAATATTAAAGATATTTTCAACCTTCCAGCAGACATATCATAAATTTTATTAAAAATATCAGTTTATATGATAAATTGTAATTCTTAAATATATACTATAAATTAATCAAGAATGTTACTTTACAGTCCTGCAGTTGTTTTTTAATCACTACATTCCAGTTGTATACACACTTAATAGATGTCGTTGATACTTCGTTCTTTTTCAGAATTAGCTTATCCAAAACTAAACATTAATTGTTAACTTTTATTGTTGCTCTAAAGGCGTGATATGACCTAGATTGTGTTGAAAGCGCCGTTAAATCCCAACCACCAACCGACCATCATGTATTGGACTTGTACTCTTTTACTGTTACAAATTCGGCTTCATTAAGTGATGTTCGTCTTTGCTTGTTTGTTTGTTTTTGATAGTACTAATGTGCACTGTATTTGAAGTATAAGTTTATTTATCAAGACACATAATCATAATATATAGGCCTAGGCTACATAGGCGAGTCTACGGCATATGTTTACAATCATGTTGGATAGGTAACAATATCAAAGGCTGACATATGGCTGAGATGCAAGTATGTGAATTATCAGTGACAGTTGACATGAGTACTGGTTCTGATTTAGAACTAATAATCTGGATATAACCGATCTTACTGGATTATCCCAATTCTGTTTTGACGGGATCGTTCAAACTCTTATTTTTATGTGTTTTTCACAGGAGTTCTTAGACTCAATCTCCTCGAAGTTGCCAGTTGGCCAGATTGCTAACACTCCATATGCCAAGCTGCTGAGCAATTTGAGCAAACACACGAGAGTGAATTCACCAAAACCGGTGGAGCAAGTCGACAAGAGGTTTGTGTTAGTGATACTGTGATTCCTGTGTTGTGAGTCGCCAGTTGTACCTGCAGTGTCCTGACACAGCCTTCAGGATTCATCTTCTGTCACACACGTTGGCTTTGTGAGCATTCTCCAAGTGATATTGAGTTATCTGGTTGCCCTTGTTGCTCCTGGGAGGTGATTGGTGTACAAGTTCAGCTTGTGTGGCCTGTGTCAAAACCAGGAACCAGTGACACATTCGTCTTTTCTCATCCAGTGAATCTTGTTAGTTTTTCATCAGTCTAGAACATCAGTGCCAGTTCGTCTTCCTGTACACTGATATGTTTTGAGTATTTGAAGTGACACATTAAGTATACTTGTGTAAGTGTACTGGCTTGTTTATTGCCTTAATATTGTTGGTTGGCTGTCATAACATGACACATCAGTATCCCTGTCTTGTCCTGGTGAGCACTAACTGGGACGTGGCCTGACACCTGGTGGCCAGTTGAAGAAAACCTAAAAGAATATTTGTGTAGTCAAGCACACTGCAGGCCTGCTGTTTTTCACAGTATTACATGTCTGCCAGCAGCAGCAGCAGCTGGTTCATGTGCCATACATGGAATGATGTATACACTGCTGTTTTGTACACCACATTTAAGCAGAAGCGTCAAGTGAAAGCAAATTTATGCTGGTCCTTGTCGTGTGTACTGAAGAATTGTGTTGGATTCACAAGTAGTAAATGTTGCACTGAGTACTGGCATCTGAAAGCTGGCCTTTTCCCTCAGGAGCCTGGCAGTGGTTGTGGTCAGTGATTTCTACTGATGATTGGGTTACCGGAACTTTAGACATGTGGCTTGTAAACAACCCGTGCTACTTACTTATTCCCAGACGTTCTTTTGTGGAACAAGTGGAAGAGGAAAATGACGGTGAACTGGGGCTCGATTTTCACAAGTTCCTAAGATGATTTTAGGATAAATTTAGCATATTGACTAATCTTACGAGGATCTTAGGATAAAGTTATGATAATGTTGATTTTTCGAAAATTCCTAAAATAAACTTTGGAAAAAGTTACGATAAACTGACGATCACAATTCAGCTATCTTAAGATAACCATTTCAAAGCATAAACACGAATAAATAGCAAAACCTGTTCAGAAGCAGAACTTAAGTAACACAAGCGTGGCCACCAACACCCCCTAGCGAATTCAGCACGAAATTCGTGATTACGCTATTTGCTGTAAATACTGCTACTTGGCGGCATTGACAGTGGCTGTCATATATTATACAAGAGAGACGAATTACTTTTGGTGTATGTAATTGCTAAATTGCGATTTTGGTGAAAGCATCCTGTTGGAAAACAATTAGGTAAATGGCGACATATTTCCGGCTTTCATAGCTTGAAGCAAGTACCATGTATGATAGGCTATGTAACGTTAGGCATAGGCGAATAATTGAGCAAGTGTTATTATAATTTATGGTGCCCTCTGCTGAATTGAAGTGGAAAGAAAATTTAGTTATTAAATCAGAAATCGATATTGTGGCTTAACTTTAAGGAAAAATGACTTAATGTAGGCTGCTATGGTTGGTTGCTATTTTTAATTATGATTGTCTTAGGAAAAACTACGAGGAAGTTACTGTATGCTAAGATAAATTTCTAAAATTAACTTACGATGATCTAAGAATATCTTAGGAGATCGTAACTCCTCAACTTAGGATCAACTTGAGATCGTCTTAGGAACTTTTGAAAATCTGGCCCCTGGTTAACCCAGAATCACTTGGAAAATTGTCGTTAAGACAGAGAAGAGCATAATGGTGCTGTATGTTGTAAATGTTTGCACTGTTGATAGTGACATGACAAATGGCAGTGCAGCCAGTGAGAAGTCTCTGCCATCTGTTCGGTCAGCTCCGTCTCTTCAGCAAGTTACTTCAGACTCTGTTTCAGACGTCACAACTTCTGCGTCGAGGCAAGATCTTTTGTTTGTGTTTGATGTTTAAGCCTTTTTATTGTGACAGTAGTTATCGATAATTACTTGAAAGCAATGGCTTCTTTTTAGGTTGACTCTTAACAAAGCCGGTGTCAAATGTCTTATGTGCGTACATACTTGCGTACGTACGTCTGTCCACAAAAAGGTTCGTTGATTTTAATGAAATTTGGCATGTAGATAGATGTCGATGAGTGATGCACGAAGGAAAGCAGTAAGACCCGATTCAAGGTCAAGGTCACGAGCCCTTCATAGTTGGAAATCCGGCCATTTTTAAAATCTATCTCCTCCACCATTTTTAATGGGAGCTGGCAACTGACCACAGATTCTTAAACTAGGGCACAATATCTAAATTGTTTGGGCCAGATTTTGGATATTTGGTCTAGTTTTTGTGTCACATGACTTTGAAGTTGGCACAAACGTCAGTTGAGAAGAGTCGTCTATCAGTCTCCATACGAGGCTAATTTTTTGACATAGTGGTGAAGGAATTCCCTAAGAACTGATTTCATTAATATCACACAGCGACTGGCAGCTTGCAGCTCGTCATTCATTCCAGACTTTTCATTGTCACTTGCTGCAGCTAACATCACAGTTATCGACATCAAATATGGCGAGATTTGTTAACAGTACCCAGTATGGCATTTGATGACCATGTGAGGTCACAAGCTTACTTAGCACACATCCTGTCACCTGAAAGATTTTGGTATATGAGTGCTGATTTCAGACCATTTCGTAAGTTAAGTGCTTGTTATTTAGCCCATCAAATGCAAGTTAAATAACAGGACTACAGAAATAGAGAGAAGTTTAATTTGTTTAATTGTTTTGGTGAAAGTGTCTTGGAAACAGTATCTTCAAAAAGTGTCTTCATTTTACTCAAGATAGTTTCAGAAAGTATCTTGATGATACAAGATATTGTCTTGTAGATAGTATCTTGCACAACACTCATTTGAATAGTGTATGTGCTGGGAGATCTGTTTGTGTGTGCTGCACTCGGTGCAGTTTTTATTGATTTATTTCGGCCACATTATATGTATTGCTTTACACTGCTGTGCTGTATGTTGGCTGCCTGTAATGTTTGCTAATAGCTGTTGTATGTGCTGTGCATGTAGGGTTAGCATTCAGAACATTAGTCTTCCACCCGTTCCTGGCTTAGAGCCTGTTGCATTGCCGCAGTCTTCACATTCTAGTTCTGTTGAACTATCTTCGTCTGCCAACGATAATAGGTCTGCAATATATGCATTTGATACTGACATTGATTGGAATGAACCTTGATTAGCCAATTGTCTGCTTTGACATGTTGTTCCTCCACTGATTGCAGAAGAAAACCTTTGGCATTATTGGCACAGCCTCAGTGACCTTCATCTTGACCAGTGAATAGTGTTGAAGTATACTGGCTAAAATAAGTTCAAAGACCACATTGGCTCTGCAGTTCCAAAATTGATGGAGGGATCATTGTACTGTTACGCAGATTATTATAGTCATGGTGCTACTCCTGGTTTTCGAGTAACTAAGTAACTGTCTTCTTTGCTGACAGCAGGTTAGGTTGTGTTGCCCAAGGTGACAAAGGAAACATTTAATTTATGTTAAGTAAGCTTTTCTGCAGGCCTACAGTGATCCAAGCTGTTCGTGCAGTATGATGGTCGAAAAGCAACTAAAATTGAGTGATATAAATCTACATAAAATTATGTTTCAAATTCAGTGCTATGTACTATGATGTACATTCAGTTTTCAGAGCAGGATTACTGTTTAGTGTGCTGTTTTTATTTCCAGTGTTAATGGGGTCCTGTGTTTGCAGAGAAGCAGTGTCAGAATGTCATGTCATTCCACCGCCACCAGACATGAAACTGATCATTGATAAGATGGCTGACTACGTGGCTCGCAATGGCCCAGAGTTCGAGATAGTTGTACGACGGCGAAATGACGAACGGTTCAGATTTGTCGAATCTAATCATCCACATCATGCATATTACGTGCACAAGAGAGATGCTTTTCTGCAGGTAATGACTAATAGTGATGGCTTTTGACAGTTCTTCTAGCACAATTCTGATTATATCACAATCCGCACTTCACCTGATGGCTGTACTACGTTCTGCTGTCCAAAATCTTACACACTCATGCAGTGTAACACTGGTAGTTAATTGATTGTCAGTAATTTACCTCTAACTTGATTGGAAGCCTTCAGCCACCACCATTCATTGGATGTCGTCACTGCATCTCTGTGTTAGGTAATTTTTCTGGCATAGTTCATTCTATTTCGTTGAAGATTACCAGCGACATCAACAGGTCTGCATTTGTTAAGACTCACATTATCAGTCACTATGCAGCATCTACATCTGAAGCATTGGTATTTCTTTAGTGTGTGAATGGCCTTATTTTATTAACCACCGGAAGGTGGCACGGGAAGTGTATCTCAAGCATGGACAAAAGTCTTATTTATTTCCTGATTTACATCTGTTCAACGTTATGAGGGTTAGATGACCCAAGATCTTGTGGCAGGTTGCTGAAGAACGTTCTGTGCATTTGAGAGATAAGTGAAGTTGTGCAACAGCATTGCAAACAAGGTGTCGCCCTAATGGTACGTAACCATACTGGCCCTCCGTGCAGTGTCGGTCGCCTGGCCACCGGCACGTCAACCGTCCACGCGCCCGGCGGCCGACTGGCCCGACCGCCGGCAGCGTTCCCACGCACCTAGCCTCCGGCCGACCAGCACGCCGGCATCATTACAGACGACGACAGACGTCAGTATGCAAAACAATACTGGACCATTAGGCGGGCCAGTAATAAACAGTCCATGGTGCTTTGTTTGTAACTACTAATGTCATTTGCAGACCACAAGTTGATAAATTATTAGTTAACATTGTCAGTTTTGAAGTACATTCTACATTTGATGTTGTCGGTTTGAGGACATGGAGAAAAAGAAGGCATTAGAAGCTCAGCGTTGTCAAGCAGAGGAATCATCTGAAAATGTTCAGCAGCAGCAACAACTCTCAGATGTTGAGAAGACCAAGTGTGAAGATGATCAGAGTGACAAGTCACTGAGCAGAGGTTCATCATTGATTGTTCATCTGCACTTTTTTCCAATATGCTGCTTTGTTTCACTTAGTCTTTTCTGTTCTTTAGTTATCCTCGATCCACCGGTTGGCCACACCATGGACATACTTTCTCCATTTATCTTTGTCCTCTGCCATTCTGATTGACTCTTCCATGGGAAGTCCTGTCCACGTATTGATGTTGTTCATCCAGGACGTGTGTGGTGTTCCTCGCCTGCATGCACCTCACATTGTTCCTTGCATTATCTCTTTCTCCAGGCACCTCCCTTGTCTCCTCATGGTGTGACCATAGTATGCTAGCTTCCTTGCTTTGACATTGTCTAACAGTTCCCTCTTTACTCCAGATTTGTTAAGAACCCATTTATTTGTTTTCTTTGCTGTGTACAAAACCCACACTTAATAGGTGGTGCTATTTTCTCTCTTTTGATAATATGACTGACAGATACTACATTTTCATTGAAATTTAATTGCTTATGTTGGTGGAGTGAATACAGCAGTTGCCTGTAAGAGAAGTAAATATGTATACTTTTATATGTTTAATGCACGTACGAGCGTCTGTGATTATCGATTTGTGAATCTTGTAGGCCTTACAGATTACTGTCGAAGTTGCCATCTCCTTTGGCGAAGGAACAATATTATATCATACTCTTATGGTACAGAGACTGCACCTCAAGAGGTTGTAGCTATCACTGTTGAGGAGGAGTCACGAATCCATGAGTGCTAGTTGCTCTCAGCAAGTGCGTATAGACAGTAAAACTTTGCTGCAACAAACTCCTCCATTTCTTAACTGCGATTGTTGGCTGACAATATAATATTGGCATGTAACTTGCTGCTGCTGCTGCTGCTGCTGTTATATCATGTTGTTCCGTGTGAATTACAGCGGTGAGCTTTGTAATAAAGATGAAAGAAGAAGAAGCGCCAATGTTAAAGACGGCGACAGCTCTGCAATGTGAGACGACTAGCGATGAAGATGAAGACGATGATGATGATGATGATGGTAAGACTGCTGTCAAATTTGTTAGTATGTTTCGGCTGCTGATGTTCATTTGTTGTTGCATGTGTGATGGTGATTAGTAGCAAAAGGTTAACTAGGAAGTGAATTATTTTCAATATACAGACATTAGAGTTCAGAGCAATTCAGGTAATGTCATGCATATTGTAGAATTTTAATGTGTTAATAATGCATAGGGTCTGTTGTATTCAATACAGTAATCATTCTGCAGATTTGTAATGCATTTATTTGTTGTTTGAATAGTAAACAGGAGATAATGATATTAAGTTTACATTGCATATGAAGTCATGTTGTGTAGAATGCATTTTGTTGTAGAACTTTGCCGTCCAAAACAGTTATGTGTTTCCTAGTGTGTGTCATTCGCATGGTTTGTATTTGGTCGTGTTTGAAGTGCTAAATGTTTTGCTTTGATTTTGAGTAGCAGTGGCTCAGCAAGTCTGCTGTCAAGCGATTTGGCCGACATGTAGATGCTGGTATGTTTTCCAATAGGCTAATAAGTTCACTGCAGATAAATATCTGGGTGTAGTTTCAGAACATTGCTGTCTTCCCAGACCTTTCTTTTTTCAGCCATATTACATCCTAACTGGCCATGTTTATATGATAGAAATTATCACTAAGTATACATGTCATAATTGTTAAAGAACTAGTTTCAAACAAGTAGATTGTACTCTAGAATTTAAAATTGCCTAGTAAATGATTTTTATGGGCTCGAAGAGCCTATATTATAAATACTCTATGGGACAAAAAAGGTTTTCACGCATTCAGCAATAACTCCGCCGAACGCGAAGCGATTTGGATGAAATCTGGAACAATGTGAGCCAAATGTGGGGACTGGCCCTGGCTAATTTCGGGCGCTATCCGCACAGTAAGTAGCGACAATTTGATGCAAATTGTTTTTTTAAAAATTGCAAAATTTCCAGGTCATGCGACTTCACGCCGGCATAACTCTGCATTGATTACAGATTGTAGGAAATTCACGGCCAAATGGTCCCTCTGCGGGATGTCTAGTTTCCACTTTTACTGTTAGAATCAATTCGAAGTCTTTCCCAGGGCTTTATGTTGCGTACAAGAAAGGTACCTACCCAAATTATTTTTACATTTGTTGACGGTCACCGTGGACGTCTTGCTGAATTATGACGCATAAGTAAACAAACCGATGTGGGTGTGGCAGCTGTACAATGTTGCGTCAGTAAATAAGCAAACCGTTGTGTCAGCTGTCGAGTACGCCGGTGGGAAATGCCCCCTTCGAGCCTATATTGCAGTGTGTCTCCAGATACACAGCAACCTGACCTGTCTAGTTGTTGTTGGCATTGACAAGGCAGCTGTTGTTATTTCTAATGAAACGATTACTGCTAAGTATCTGTATATTTGTATAAAACGATGGTATGCGGTGATCTGATGTTAACTGTGTGCTGTTTCAATCTGCTGGTGTGTAGATGGTGAATCTGATGTTGCGTCTCAGCATTCGTCTGTTAAACCTGGTACATACACCACATCTAATGTGAACGGCTTTGCTGTGTCATCAGCCAGTGTAGCGGCTGTGTCAACCACTGCCGTTCGCCGTTCGTCGAGCAATGCCAGTTTAAAGATGGCTTTGTCATCTTCGGTTGCTGAAACTACAAAATATCCTGCTGCAACGGACACTCAGAAACATGGTAATCTCTTTTAATATAAATTGTGTTTATTATTTGCTAAATGTCATTCCTGTTTTTAATCACTTTTGACCATTCTAGTCTCCTGGATGTTTCATTTCAAGTGCAAATATATTATTAGACATGATGTCTTCCATCTGGCAGCCACCTGATAATGATATCCTCTGTACGTTTGTATGTAATACGGTGCAAGGAGTGAATAATAGCTGGAATAATGCTGATTATTATCCAATTTTGCATTGCATTTTGTATTGGGATAATACTTGACAGTTATTGCCAGTGTCACAGTTGTTTCTGATTGACAGCTAGGTATAGCAAAGAATACAGTTGTTAACCTTGGGTAAGCGAGACAGTTTGACATTGACGGGTGAGATCGCACATGTCGTTAATGCATTACTAGTTAAGTGAAGAACGCAGTGTGTGCTGTTGACCTTTTATCATCCACTCTGCCTGTTGTGCAGTTGACAACATCGTAGCAACTGCAATAAGAAGGAAGGTTATCCGTATCATTCTGTGCTGTGTTATGTACCACTGTTGTGCACAGTGATTGGCATATGCATGCAAGCAGTTCTTATTGTTTCGTCTGGATACAGGTTTCTCAGTGTATTTATTACTGGCCCACCTACACATAGGGTAGGTGGGCCAGACTAGTAACAGTCGCTGGTGTCTGTCGTCGTCTGTAACGCTGCCAGCGGGCCTGCAGGGCGTGTGGGCGGCTGACACTGCACGGCGGGCCAGTACGGTTACGTCCCGTTAGGGCGACACTGTTTATAAGTAGTTTTCTTGTTGTGTATGTAAGCAATTGATTGCCTGCTCCGTACCAGCTCCGGGGCAGTAGTGAGTCGTGATTCATGTGTTGATTTCAGTGCTATATAAAATATTTCTTTGTGTGTTTACTTAACTTCCTTCTTCACTTTCTTCCTTCCTTACCTTTTTCTTTCCTTATGCTTTCTTTCTTACTTATTTACTTTCTTACTCGTTTACTTCCTCACTTGTCTATATACTCCTTCCTGAATAGACACGTTCCGTTTCCAGACTGGAGGTCATAGGAGGCCACCAAACCTGGCTTTAGTTTTTTTGTGTTAATTTTATATTGAGGTATATTTTGTTACAGATGCATGTTTGCTTTTGTTGTGTTAGATTTTGTTTTTCAGTACTAAGCCAAGAGATTGGCTGGGAAGAACGTCTCCGAAATGATCTATATTGTGTCGGGTTGGACGTAAAACCTTAACTCAGTCAATCGATCAATTGATTGCCTCGTAGGACTTGTCTCCACAATCACCTGTAGTGTGTCAAGTGGGACCTTAAAGGCATGATATAGCCATATTTGTGCTGAAGGGGGACGTTAAACTCCAACTAACTAACTAACCTGAATTGTGTTGAAAGCACTGTTAAACTCCAACCAACCGTGTGTCAAGTAGTACCCTATTTACCCAGTGACTCGGAGTGGATTGCCTGATGGTGTTGGCCGGACATTTCTCAAGCAGGAAACGTTACCTGTCTAGCTGCTCATCGGTCTTGATGACATGAGCTGTTTCCATATTGTAAGGTATTAAACTATCTTGTCTATGTGTTGTTGTATCAGATGACAGGTTAACAGCTGGAGACCGTGATAAGCTGACATCATCAACAGCAGCTCGTGATCGTCAGCTGCAGGAGCAGCGGAAGCGGAAAGCAGCAGCGTTTTTGACGAGGATGAAACAGGCTGATGTCAGTCAAACTGCCGACGATACTGCAACTGAATGTGCTTCAAATACAGGTGTCACTTTGCCAGTCAGAATTGTGTGTGTGTGAATATTATTTAGCTGTCATTATTAATGGAGACTTTTGCATAAATTAATTTAATACTTATACTCTAGTACTACTACTATTTCTTGAGTTTTTAGTAGTTGCAGCTTTCAACGGTTACTTCAGTAAGCGCTGTCTTACATAAGCAAGCCTGTGGGGTCTGATCTGTGGAGCATACATTGGCTACTAAATATTGCATTGTAACTATTTGATGTTTGCACACTATTAAAAGATTATAATGCTAGTGTAGAAGAAATTTATGGTGAAAATAGAAGGCCATCAGTCATTGCTTAGTCGTTTCTAGGCATAATGTTTAAATTACTTTAAGATGTATTTTATAGTGACGTTGATTTGGGTTCTTTAAATGTTGGTGTTCGGATGTTTTTTGAGATTACATTAAGGCTGCAGTAATGCAGTTTTGGACAGTATGTTACAAACAGCCAGAACAAACAGATCAAAGCCATGTTGCACGGTAGTACTTGTGTACTGCACGTTGTCCATGCATGTATTGTGCATTTTCGCATGGACTGGTGGTGTTTTGCTTGACAGGAAGTGTGATTATAACTCCATCCATGTCACCGGCCTCGGTTCTCTCCGTGCGATCTCGATCACGGTCGATAACGCCCGCTGCATCTTCTCAGTTGGCATCTCCTGCTTGTGCATCTGCGCTGGAGATCCCTGCAGACCACTCACGTACTGTGTTGTCACGGAAACAGTCACCGGGGCCGACGACGCCGGCGAAACGACACAAGCATCGGTCGCCAAGGCGTCATCATCATCGGTCACGCTCACATCATAGATCGTCGTCAAGGAAACATCACAAAAGGAAGAAAAAACTGCCGAGTGCTTATGCTGAAATACGGTGACTATTGTTCGTTTCCAACTATTACTCAGTTTTATTCGGTGTTTAGAGAAAATTAGAACAACTGATAAATAAATATCTTAGTCTTATGTGCTGTCTTTGTAACAAAAGTTGATTTCCTGTGAGTGGCATATTTTGCAACAGTTGGATGATTGAGTGTTCTAACACGCTTACACTGGATCAATGATCATTTCCCAAGTGAACGTCTGCTAACCAGCTGCCTTCTCGTTTGCTTTTTAACTCCACTTGTTTAGGATCTCATTAACTTTTGCAACCGAGCAAGACTTTTCCTATTTCTTTTTTTGTCGTAGCACCAAGTGTTCATTGGACTTCCTGTCTAATTCTCTCTGCCTCCATCTTTGTACACAGTGTCTCATCCAAACAATGTCATCTGTACAGTCCACTTGAGTGTTTTAGAAATTTAGTTCGTCATCTAAAAATGTGGCGGACTAATCAGGGCATTTCAGGCCTGGGCGTGTCCCGAATTTCTTACATGTCCAGAAATCTGTCAAAACACCTATATGTTGTGCAGCAGTGCATCTGTAGGTCTCTGCTTGAGCATATGGTGAACAAGACAGAAAGCAGCTATAGAGGATGTTCTGTTGCTTAGTTATTTCTTATCTGGGAAGATGTGAGCAGTCAGCCATGTTGTTTACAATAGAATTGTGTCACACTGACCTTCTTATTGACATTGTTTACTTTGTTACTGTAACGAAGTAAACAATGTGAATACGTTGTTAGGCAGCAAAGGATTAAATCGTTGCTTTTTTGCATCGTCTGAATGCCAAGTTAGAGTACGAGCAGTGTCCACCACAGATAGACTTGGGAACTTGCAGCTTGAATCCAGTTCATGCAGCTTTTCGAAAGGGGATCGAAAGTCTACCATTTGATGTAGAACATTTTGTGATGGATGTGTGTCAGTGGTTTAAACTTCCATCACCCAGAAGGGAGGATTATCAACAAGTACAAAAAAGAAGAGTTGGATGAATGTGTAGTACATTTTTGCTGAAACCCGTGAGCAGTCGATGGTTGTATCTTGAATAAGTTTGCCAACGAGTTATGAACAGTTTGAAGCTCTGAAGAAATAACTAATTTGTGAATAACAGAAATGATCATATCAGCTGCTTCCACACCACACTTATGTGACTGGTTTTCTATAGCTACTGTATTTTTTCAGAACTCAGTGACATAATTTTACAGCGAATACGTGGTTTTGATGTCTGGAACTTTTATAATTGTTCTGTCCTGAAAAAATTACTGTGCCCAGGCCTGCATTTTTTTGTATTCAACTAATTAAAAAGTAAGCAGAAGTTAAAACAACTGTATAGTATATTAACTGGTCATATCCTGTAGAACTGTTTACTATTGGAGATTAAACGAGGGTAAAATTTAATCTGTTGTCTGTGTGCTTTGAATTATCGTTGCAGAACTGCGACAAAATCTCCGGCAGTGAAGTTGAAGCAGTTACGCGATGATGGCAGTCATGCCAAGTCATCACGTCATGCCAGTTCGTCGGATGTCCAGTTGTATTCTTCGTCGCAAAAGCGACATTCGGCGTCGACAGACAGCAAGCAACATCGTCATCGGTTGAAAAAACGTCACAAAACAAAAAAATCACGTCGGCGCAGTTCGTCGTCGTCGTCATCTTCACGGTTTGTCATGTTTGTTATAGTGTCGACCAGCATCAGTCGGAACGTGAGCCGTCTGTGTTGCTTTAATTGCTTGCTGGGTTTCTTGTGTGAAGTACGTGAATGAAATGACGTTAATGTGGTTGCTATTGTTGTACACCGTGGTCCATGAAATGATCCCACTTTATTTTTGACTGTAACTCCTGTATCTCTTTAATTCTCTTGGTGGATTCTTTTACACTTTTTGCGCCGATGGAAACGGGTAAGAATACGAGAAGTCAGCGATTTAAAACTATGATTTTTTCCTCTTCAAGAATCAAGATTATGTGTGGTAGCTGCATGCAACTGCCTAATGGCTGCGGCATCACGCTTCAACCAATGGCAGTGTATGTTTACCGTGATCCCTAAAAATAGCATGCACTTTTGCAACACAGGTAAGCATCATCATCATCGTCGTAGTTTCGTACGCCAATATGGCTGCACAAAGAGACACAGTAAGACAGGTCAAATACAGACAAAAACACAACATCCTGTACAACTATAAGAACATAATCATAAAAGCACAATTAGGGATGCACGAATCATATAATTTTGAAACTGTTTAAACAAAATGTTTTTAGGCTGTAAACGAGTGAATGACTCTTATGCAGGGGCATTGCATCCTTTTGTCAGATTACTTTGACCACTTATTATTATTATTATTGTCACTACAAAATCTATGACCATAGATGACTGCACTGAGCAGAGACTGACTGACTAGGGTTTTAGCTTGTTTGTCGTGTTTTCATATTATCTGTGTTTATTGTGCTATTGATTTTCAATAGCAGCAGTCAAGTTTGTAGACCTTCTGTGATCTATAATCTGAATGTATTCTGATATATCAATTCAGATATTAAGGCCGATTGAAAAAATCGATATTTGACATTATTAGTGACATTAGTATTTGTAACAGTCTTATGTGAATTTCAACTATTCCCATCGGAACATGTATGAACAGGTACTAGATATGCAAAAATTTTATTGGTCTTATCAAAACTATCAATTTTCCTGAAAATCTGTAATCCTAAAGGTGTGATATACGGGGTGGGCCAAAGTGGTACCTCTCGTACATTACATTACATTGTAAGAGAGGTATCACTTTTTTGGCCCACCCTGTATACTGTAGGTAGCTAGCGTACTGTGATGTAATGTTAGCATAGCCGATCGTATAAATTATGAGAAACAAAGTTATGTTGTGCAGGTCTCCGTCACCCGCAAAGCATCGGCGAGTGTCATCTGACAATCTTATCGACTTAACAGGGTGAGTTGGTTTTGCCCTCGGATCAGAGAGATGTTTCAAATATTTTGATAGTAGGAGTCGCACGTGGATTAAGACCACTGGAGATTAAGCTGGCTATCATTAGCTTTTTGGGTGCATGTAAATCGGTAGTATTGTAGTGTATCACATAATGTTGTGCTAGAATTAGTGATCTTAGCTTGAGTTACATTTTCCATAGCAACACAGTGTTTATGAATTATTTGTTGCACTTTGTTGAAAGTTTGATTTCTGTCTTCTTGGCATACTTTATCTGAAAATGCAACATAATGTTTAGTCTAGAGTTATGGTACCGATGCACCTTGGCCTAAAGATAGTTCGGAACTCTGGATGTCACCACAGTTTTCATATAGGGATACATTGCGGTTAGTTCTACAAAATGATGTCAATATTTATCACTGAGACTATGTCAGCAGTTTGTATCTACCTATGAGAGCATTACCATATTTTTATGCATATACCCCGCATACGCGTATAACCTGCACACGCATATACGCCGCACAAAATCGCATTTTCTGTAACATAATAGTTGTATAGTCTGCACTGTCATATACCCCGCACCACGGAGGCAGTACAAGCGGCCAGTGTTCCCACTCCTGCAGACCACCCATGAGACAGGTCAGTCGTGTGAACGTCCAGTCAGCCCCAGACAGGGTGAGGGAAGGAAGTGAGGGAGCGTCGTGTAGCAGCCACATAGAGTAAACAACGGCATATGATGCACTCAGTCTGCAGTCTTAGCCACCGCAGCATAGTGAGATTGACATCTGTTGCTGGTGCTAGTGCAGTGTTGCCACATGCAGGCAAGGTCATGTTACATAGCTGCCCCTGTCTTGCGAGGAAGTAAATGACCACACCCACCGCTCGCTGCTGCAGCCGAGGCTGTAACTGCATCCCGACAAAGTGGACTAAGTACAGTTTAGCGGTAGTCAGCCTTGTAGCTAAGAGTGTTTTTAAAAATGCCAAAGTAAATTGCTGATTTTAAGCTGGAGGTGTGCGAGTTCACTGCTTATCATGGCAATAGAGCTGCCAGCAGATAGCATTCTGTAAAAATGATTTTGTATACCCCCACACCCTTATATATCCCACAGGGCCTCTTTTTGGCATTCAAAAAAGTATATAACCTGCGGGTTATATGCACGAAAATACGGTAGATGTGAAAATGAGCACAGAACTCCCAGTTCTTGGGTCTGGATGCTGTTACTAGTCGTCAAGTTGTGTAATGCTAATATCGGTAATGACAAGTGGTCTGAGGCTCCGTATTTTTGAATTGTCAGTGCTAGCTGGTTCTGTTCAGTCCTGTGGCAGACAGTGTGTGTGTGTGTGTGTGTCACAACGTGTTTGTGTGAAATTGTTGTGACGTGTGCTAGTGCTGATAAGCCTGATCAGAGTAGCTCAGACAACGATAGCAACCAGCCGTCTCCTGCTAGGTCTCAACACTCGAAGTCGACGGTAATGTTTTGACATGTTTATTTTCTTCTGTTTATTCTGAGAAATTATGATGCACTAATTCGCTTGTTATCAGTTACGTGCCGTATAATTACTTTGCCCCCGATATAGCATGTCTTGTCTCTGCATCTGTTTGTCGGTCTGCTTACATGCCCAAATTTCACCATACTTTCTGCACATGTTACCTGTGGCTGTGGATCAGTCTTCTGATGGAAGTGTTATGTACTTGCGGTTGTGTGGATGATGTCATGCTGTCACATAATGGAGCAAATGGGCCAGAATCAGAGATGCTTGTTTCATCGAGTTCACCAGTTGGTGCCATGGGAGATGAAGTTGCTGTCTATGATTGCAGGCTTTTTATTATGGCAAAAATGTGCAATTTTAACTTGAATGCTGTGAATGCACTGCTGCTTCCATTTTTTGTTTAGTCTGAGTAATTGTTTGTGATCAGCAGCTGACCAGTCTCCACATGTTAAGCTGTCAAAAACGAGAAACTGTGTAGTATACAGCTGATCTGTATAGAGATGCTGTGAATTTTTTAAACTACAAAATAATATTCCTGTGATTTATAAACACGTGTCATTTCCACCATCACGCCTTGGATCACTACTCCGTTTTGGTTATGTTAGTCTTAGGGTGTCCCGGAATGGCAGGAATCAAAGGTGGTCACTCTTCTGAGAGGATTCACATACTTCGAACCAGTAAATAAAGCATGAAAATTAGGAGCAACCGTCTACCTCTTGTTTACTAGAAAAATAGCCATCAAACTGTTGTGTGTGCTATAGTGTTATTGACAGTACTGACGTTATTCTGTGCATTGCGTCTGTATTCAGCAGGACAGGTCGACATCAGCTCTGTCAGACGTGCAGGCTCTGCTGGAAGAAAAACGACGTCAGCTGTTGAAGGAGGATGTTGTGATCTTAGATTAAGTGACTTTTTATGTTGACTGTAGCCTGTCTGATTTTTACGGTACTTGTTATAATGTGCTTCTGACGAATTTATCATGCCACCTTGATTGTTGTTCATTGAGTTCCAGGACTAATATTCAGAAATATGCAACTGTAGAGAGTACTATTCAAATAGTATGATTGCTTTTCAATATAATTTCCTTGCAGTTAAATATACTGCATTCGTAACGTTCTACTACTTGCGTGAAGCCGATATGAGTCTTCATAGGTGTTGTACAAGAAGCTTTCTGTTCTTGAGAGTTCATAGGCCTGTAGGAGTCGGGCAGACAGCTGTCCGCTGTCTGTAATAAGGCCTTGGGTTAGATCCAGTGGAGTAGCGGTAGCCAGGGTTTGGAAGTAGGGTTGGCATAGAGGGTCTGGGGGACCGAATTCCCCCATCGGGGTCCTGGGGCAGAGCTTTAGTAAGGGTTCTGGGGGACTTTGTCCGCCAGAAGCTGAAGCACTATCGATAAATGGGTGTTGAATTTTTTACGTTTCACGGTATTAATAATCAACTACACCCCTTCCTCCAAAAAAACTCTGAATTTGTGCAAATCCCATGACCCGCATTGGCAAGGGTTGGGTGGGTATGTGCCACTGGTTAGATATGTTATCATTATACTGCAGGACTAAAAGTGGTGTTAGAAGTACTGGTAATGTTATTGTCTAGCAAACCATCCAGTTGAAGCTGGTTTTTTGCAGACCCTGCTGACACTTCTACGTAATAACCGTTTTGACTGTTTAGTTTTTTTGTATTTTAATGACAGAACTAACACAAACAATTACTGATAGGCTAATTAGTCTATGCACCATAAAGCCTGAGATAGAAAGCGTTCTGATTCTATCTAACCCTCTGGCTTTTATCATTTCTAATGTCACCAGACTGTATTTTGACTGCATTCATTTTGGTGTTTTTTTACAAAAAAATGACTAGTTCCATCAAATACCTAGAATGTAAGTAATTATGTTATTATTTGTTCATGACAAATACGTATCATGCTCAAGAAAGCAACGATAACAGCTGTAGTTGTATGTGTAACAGTGATTAGTGATTAAGGAAAAGATTATATGATGCGGAACAACAGCTTATGTCTTGCAAATACCAGATTATGGCGCGTTCTTTTAAAAGTACAAAAAGTCAAGATGACTCGACAGTCTCCACTTATCTCTCAATTAAGCAACACTTTCATAACGTTGTGAGCACATTTGTGAGTTTACAATAATCGGCAGGGTAATAGCACCATAAGGGGCAGATCCAGAAGGTATGGCTGGGGTGGGCGAATGGAGGCACCTGGGGCTGAGGTCGAGTGAGTCAAGCGCCGTAGGTGCGAGAATCGAGGCGCTGAATGTGGGGGATGGGTGTCCCCTTCCCCATTGGGCAGGCGGCTGTGCCCCTCCACAGAAAATTTTCGATTTTTGAGCACAAAAGGCTGTTATGGGACTTATAAAACCTACTTTTGTTGCGATCGGCCTGGCGTTTCGATTTGTTGGCGCCTTAGTCGTCTAGGGGAGGGCGATCGCTCCTCTCGCCTCCCTGTTGATTTATATTATTTAGAAAATAAACTTACTCCTGGACAGCACGAATTATATACAAGAACTCATCAGGAGATGAGATAGCAAACGTCAACTTTTTATGACGATATGGCACGTACGTACTTCAAAATACTAAAAAAGAGAACCTACTTCGTTTAACCAATTAGACGATAGCTAGCCAAGTACTGCGCATTCAGTCTTGAGTTTATGAATATGCTACAGTCCACC
>Ga0209780_1000469_pt1 | contig 21475 bp, 16 predicted proteins | sample WorMetexBAHAMAS2_FD_187384 | JGI IMG/M metagenome (GOLD analysis project Ga0209780, IMG submission 187384) | Marine gutless worms symbiont microbial communities from Max Planck institute for Marine Microbiology, Germany - Inanidrilus exumae... | ecosystem: Host-associated > Annelida > Digestive...
GTTTTACATGTGTGCTGCATTTATGCGAATAAAGATACCGCTATATATAGTTCATACGTTAGGTGCGGCGTGTTTAGCGGCGTACTTCAATCAGAAAATTTAACGTCTAACGCACTAACACAAAATACAAGAACTCGTCTTTCAGTTATAGATAATTTATACCGTGGGCGTCGCGCGGTCTCTCTGCAGACGATTACTACTAGACATAGTAATCGTAAACAGACGACAAACAGACAGACGACGGACGGAACGGCGATAGCATAGGCCTATAGCGAACGTGAAGGCTGCCAGTCAACTTGTCACATGAGTAAGCTTATTTTGGCGTTAGCTGGAACCAACTACTCGTCCCACTAACAGTCAACTCGTCACAACCGTGTGGTCAACTCGTCACGCGCTGTGTAAAATTAAAAGGTCAACTCGTCACATGTGACGAGTTGGTCATGTGACGAGTCGACTGGCAGCCCTTTGGAAGACCTCAGAGTACTGTTGAATTAAAACCAGTTGGTGGGGACGCTGAGTGAAAAATGACACGAACGTTGTGCACAGCAATGGAGGTAGAATCAGTTTGACAGAATGGATGCTTGAAGAAAACCAAGGTTGGCTGGTGTTGGAGAGAATACAGAAAGCTTTGGTCTCTCTGAAGCATGGAGACTTTTGGAACAAGTAGAGAAGAGAAATTAAGGAGCAACTGGCTAACCAGGAATATGGCTGTAAAACCATGCATGCATATGCATGAATCATCCATTGTCCTTTGGCCATGTATAACAGATGAAGTGCTCTCTGAGTTGAAAGAGACATTCATCTTCCCTGCTGGTCAGTTAATCACCAGCCGCCCAGAAACTCAACATCATACCTCTTTTGGCACAACGACGTCCTCAAATGTGACACTTGTTGTATCTGCTGCTCGCTGACCCATGTTCCATTCCTGCAACAGAAATTCCGCAACTACAGCAACCCATGAAAGTCAACATCGCCATTCGTTTTTATCGTCAGTGATAATAATAAGAATTAAAATGTGTATATTTTATATACGAGTTAATGCACCAAAACAACAAATGCAAAAATGTTTAAAATTCATCATTTTCTTGTAAATTGACATAAAACTGCATGTAAAAATTGACATTCTACACTCATTCCATTACATCAAACCTCTGTAACCTGAACTCAGAATCTCTGGCACTTTTGGAAACTATGAGTTTTGATTGTAGGTGTCCTGACCTGTCTATTATGTTAATTGTCAAGCCCAAGACTGAATTTAACTTTCTGTGGCAGCTTCTAAAACTTCTTTGCACTTTGCTGTCAACAGTGTTGTGGAAATTGTCCAGTACCGTCTGCGTAACAGTGTGTTACACCACATCTGTCGTATATGTGTGGGCGGCTTCTACCAACTCTGTCAACTTCAGCGTCTCCGGCGGTCATTGGACTCTGATTCGTTGGTTAGACTCATCCATGCTCTCGTGAATTCACGCATTGATTACTGCAACACTGTTCGTGCTGGTGCACCAAAGACAGCAATGGACAAGTTACAGCGTGTGTTCAACGCTGCTGCGCATGTCAATACCGGCACTTGGCCTGGGTCAGATACTGCGCGATGAACTTCACTGACTTGACGTTCCTGATCAAACATTTTTCAAGCTCACAGTGACACTGTCTGAACGGCCGCGCACCAGCATACTTGTCAGAGCATGCATCTCGGTTTATGGTGCTGATAATCGGCAGCATCTGACCTGCGTTCCGCAAACTGTCATCTACTTGCAGTACTATGGTTCCAACTCAGCATTAACGTCGGGCTTTTTCAGTCGCTGGTCCGATGGTCGGGAACTCTCTCCAGGATTTTATCCGGGACCTGACAATCAATGCAGACTGTTTCAGACATTTACTTAAAACGTATTTGTTTATATGTTTGCTTGATATTAGCACATTAGGGGTTCGTGATGATAACTGCGCTGTATACATCTACTTACTTACATATTGTATCGCACATTGGTGGTCCTATAGCCCTGGGATCTTGCTCTGGCTACACCCATATTTAGAAGATAATCAACACTTATCATTTTTCCGATCCAGCATACTCGGTACTATGTCTAAAGAATGTTTCTATAGCATAAATAACGAAGAGATAAACAGCTGAGCAGTCACCTTCTTTCCTTTGACAACTCCGGGAGAGTCAGCATCGACAATAAACCCACTCAACGCCTGATGAGGAGGTGCGCTAGCATCATCAGCGGTCCTTGCCAGCACAAAATACCACTGAGCCACTTTGCCGTTTGTGATCCACATCTTCTGTCCGTTGAGAACATACTCGTCTCCCTTGCGGACTGCCTTTGTGTGAACACCAGCAACATCTGAGCCAGCCCCTGGTTCCGTTACGCAGTAAGCCTTCACACAATTATTAACAGTAATTACCTACGCCGGCTGCATAGTGTGGGTTGGGCGTTCAGTCACATCTGTCCACGCTCTAAAAAGAAAATAGCTCTGAGCTATCAACACCAAAAGTCGGTAGACACATAGTCCATGGCAGGACCTCGGCACGCACTGACTCTGAGGTCAAAAAGTCAAATCCTAACAAAATCTAGAGTTATGGTTAGCTCCAAAAAGAAAACGGCTTGAGCTAGCAGCACCAAAGCTGATAGACATAGTACATGAAATGACTTGGCATGCACTGACCCTGAGGTTAAAAGGTCAAATCCTAACCCTAACCACCCAGCGTGGGTCTGCATGTCGACATGACTGCACACTTCTAGTTATTGCTACAACTACTATTATCGATGAATAAAACTTCATACATAAATATATACGTAAAATACTTAATTATATGCTAATTACAACAATAAAAATGTTCAACAGTGTAGTAAATTGTTCACCAAGGTGGAAAAGCTAAATTTGGAAATGCGGATTTAAGGGAACATTTGAATTTTGCAGTATCAGCAATATCATAGAGGTAGAAAGGGAGTGCTATAGATGAGGGGTCCATTTATGAGAAACTGTGATCACCGAACTTGATATGAATGCATGGTTGGATGTATCGAAGGCCATTGCAACTGTTACTGAGGGCTGTCGCAACCACTGTATCTGCCAGATATGAGAACGTAACAAAAAATAACAACAACAAAGTCACACATGCTCCACTTTTCACAAAATATTTGCAAAAACTCATCCGTAACTTTTTTGAGTCATCCTATTAACAGACAAACCAATCAACAACCTTGCAAATGGAGGCAAAAACATATAATCTCCTTGGCTAAGATGACCGGGAAGCGAATTTATGTTCCTAGTACATACTGATACACAACTTCTTTGGCAGTGATAACAGTATCTAAGTTAAAATCTGACACATACACAATAAAGAGGTTCTTCTGTCATCCGTGTGAGATATTTCTTCTTCTGTTCATTGTTGCCAGCTAGAATAACAGGAGCTTGCTGAAACAGGCAAATAATTAAGTAAGTAACAACGTACACAGCAAATTACATAAAAACCTCTAATGCAGTTAAAAATAGGTCACTATTCAGTTCAAATTCAGTTTGCACATCTCTAGCACAACTAAGTTTGACAACATAAGTTGCCAAATTTAATATACTAGAAGATTTATTAATGGCTTAGGCAAGTCGAGTCTGCATTATATTTCAGAGGTAAACAAAGTTAAATTTTATTATCATTTGTTACACACTGTAATCCGCTGCTTTTTATGTACTTTGATTGAACTTCAGTGACTGTTTTTTAAAGATGACTACCTGTACTGCGTGTTTGATGTGTGCTTAGCAATGTTTCCAGACTCGTGGTCAGACAAATCAAACAAGCAACATAGAAACAAATACATGAACGAAGGAAAAAATGAATGAACAAACAAACAAACAAAGCAAATACACAACTGCACAGCCTCTATCACGGAAGCAATGTTTACTTACAGCCAAGTTGTTGGCCATGATAGCTGTCATCACGCCAGTGCAACCATACGCAAGCTCCTCGGAGACTATGCAATCTTCGACATCTCCAAGCCCGGGACCACCTGGCAACAGAAAACAATTCTGCAGCGAGAATTCCGCGCAACAGACGTCTATTCAAGCTAAAACATTAACACAACAACACCCTGTTGTCCAAAACAAAACAGGAAAAGAATGAAAACTGAATGTGATGCATCAATCTGGCTTGTACATTTCAATGGCCATTTTCTGTGTAAACAAGTGCTAGCCAGTTCTCTCTTTTACCTTTCTCCATTGGTTTCGAAAGAGACTCTTTGGTTAAGTGGAACTGGTTATTATGGGTCGAATGCCCTTCTGTCTAATCAACACAGTAAAAGTACTGAAGGAATCTCCAATCACCCACTGATCCATTGATCCGCCCACTGGTCTCCTTTCTTGATCCATTGCCTTTATGATGGCTGTCCATCGCAAGTAGCCAGCATCCATCTGACAGAGGTATAAACCCTTCAAACTCTGCTCAAATCATCATCCGTGTTTTCACAATCCAATACAGTTTCTTGACTCATATTCCCACCTCTCTGCCATAAAATATTTCATATTGCTAAAAGACGGACAGTATCAAATGCAATATGGTACATGCTGGTTGGCCTTAAACTGATTTCTCAAATATGAATACCCATTTACATGAGCAAAATAAAGTCATATTTACCATATTCTTGTGGAATGTGCAAATTCACAAATCCCAATGACCATGCTTTCTTAATGATTTCATGCGGAAACTACACAGTGCATCAGAAAATATGTATACAAAGAAATCTGTAACTCACATCACAAACATCGTGCTAACTGACAAAGCACCATACGCATTATGCAAACTCTTGTTAAAGTTAACTGACAAAGAAAGATTTTGTGAATTTGTGCAAATTAACTAAGTGTATCCTGATTTGCCGGGCAATGAGCATGAGCAAGAATGACGCATATATCTCAACCACAAACTCATTTCTGAAAGGCATAATTTTCAGTCCAGAACTCACAGTGTGCAAACTGTATCTGAATTTTGCAATAATAGAACCACAAATATTTTGCCTAGAACTGCACAATTTTTAAGCACTGCACACTTTGGGTAGGAGTGCATTATTTAAAAATCCCGAATTTGTATCAAAAGAGAAAATTTTTTATAGAAATGAAGACAATAAGAATAATCTTACACTATGCACTGGACAGACTGAATGATAATTTGTTACCTCTCCCGTCTGATCATGGCGTGCAGCTTTAGGAATGATTTCATCCTGTGTGAACTTGCGAACTACTTGCTGCATTTCTTTCTGTTCATCAGTCAACTCTGTGTAACATAACAGCTGGCATAGAGCCGTGAGATGCCATTGACAGATACATGACTATAAGTGAGTGACCTACATCCAGATTAATCTGCACATCAGACAGGACTGAATATAAGCAAAAAATACTAAAAAATGAAACTGATTAATATAAAAAAGTCTGTACATGCATCACACATAAAGGATTCTTTGCCATGTAATAGTACAATACAACACTATAATATACTAGAGAAATGTGCAGTCATATTGACATGCAGACCCACGCCAGGCAAATTACGTCAAAGGTTAAAAAAGGACTTTACTGTGCTGACAGCTCAAGCCATTTTCCTTTTAGAGCACGAACAAACAGACAAACAGACACGACTGAACGCACTACCCATGCTGGCGCTATACAGCCAATGTGGGTAAATATATATAACATCATGAAGTACGAAGAAGCAGTAATTCAACTAACATGCAACAGCCTTTACAAACGATTATCTATCAAACAGTCAATAATCAGTCAATCATTGAGTCAACTAAAGTGTCCATTTACACAGCACCCCTTCAACAACTTGTCACAGGCGACATTTCTTAACACAAAATTTAAACTGCCATCTGTAAAGACACAGTATTTAAACAGAAACTGTGTGGATAAAACCAAAAAACTATCCCATACGTACAAGTGCCTAAGCAGTTGACCACAAGAGTCCACATACCAAATGATAAGCCAGCCATCACTGTCTTTGAAGTAGCAAGACCTCTGATTGCCTGATTCCGGAATAACTTCAAAGATGAGTGTGACAGAAACTTTTAAAAAATTATAGTACATGCACAAACACACACACAAACACACATATATGAATACACAAAGGCTAATCGCTTTCCAAACAGAACAAGTTCTCCAACTTTTCTCGGATGTTTCCAGTAAAACAACCAAAAATCCATGCAACCTTAAAAATATACTACAATATAAAACTAACACAAAAAACTAAAGCCAAGTTTGGTCGTCTGCTATGACCTCCAGCCAGAAAACGGAACAGACCTACTCTGGAAGGAGACTGAGAAGTCACGAATAGGGCTGTGATGAGTACCTGGGTAATAAATTACCCTATAATTTTTTACTACACGATGCTACCCCGGTACCCGCGTCCATATATGAAACCAACGCAACTCTCTGTTTTCGGTCTGTTAGGAAGGAAGTATTTAATCAATTCAACTATACCATTATCTATTTTATAACAACGGAGTTTACTCAATAATCGCTTGTGAGGTACTTTATCGAATGCCTTTTCGAAATCTGTATATATGACGTCAATCCTCCCACCTGTTTCCAGTGCTTCTGTCCATTCATCCAAGATCTGTAATAGTTGGGTAACAGTAGAACGGCCTCTCCGACAAGTTTACTCATATTCATAGTCACTATAAATTTTTAATAATAACAATAGTCAACTGACCTTCCCAGTAGCTACGGAAATCATTTTCAACTCTACTAAATTATGTCAAAACAAAAAATAATAATAATCGGGATGCAAACAACTTATAAACAACTTTCCGTGCCAAACTCGATGTGCCACACCCACAGAACTAGGCCAATCTTGAACTAGGCCAAATAACACATAGAATATCAAATTTTGAAAAAATGCACAGTAGTGATGAGCATTATTAACATTTTAACGGTTTGGATATGGTTAAAAGGCCAAAGAAAACTGCAATAACCTGTGTTTTAGTGATCGTGGTATGTTTCTCGAGATAACTGCCACGTCGCAATTTTGGTGCTAAATAATGTCATTGTACCAAATTCCCCGAATTCACCGAAGCCACCAATGCAACTAGGCTACACTGATGGCACAAGTACTAGACACAGTCTTTCGCCATATACACTAACACGACGAACATTACATTATATTTGTGTTTCCGGTTCCAAGTGTAATTTAATTTTTGGCAGTGGCTATGCGTGCAGGTCCAGCCCTGCACGCTTTGCATACAGTGCGTTATACAGTGCGTACAGACTCTGTCTCTTACACACTCGACCAAAATGCACTCAGTGCACGTTCTCCATTGCAGTGGAGGGAGGGATGGCCGAGTGGTTACGGGCACTGGCTGGGAATTTGGTATGTAGCAGGCTTGCAGCACGCATGCAAAAATATGAAAAATGGGGACTTTTCTGTACGTTGGGCCATTAGCAGTCAGAAGGGGGAGAGGTGGCTGAAGGCCCCAGACCCCCATCACCCGCTTAAATCATTTAATGTAGTGCATGCCATGCAACTGTTAGGCAAAACATTCCATTTGTCCACAATTCGGTATGCAAGCACATACTTCCTTATATCGATTCTCCTGTTTCATTTGAATAACTTTTTGCTATGTGCTGTTCGTTCGTCGTTTGTTCGAAATTGCGTGCAGAGCAACCATGGTGCAGAGGCTCAGCTATACTCTGGACCTCAGCGCTGAGACCATATATAGCGGTCCATTGCGCTTTCCCAGGGAGAGGAAGGGAATTGGTAGGCGTGTGCGACGGTAATTCCCACACTGCATGGAAGTGAGCAGCTTGTCGGGTATTTCTACTGCGCGCCCCTTCTAGACGTGGCCTACTCTCTGGCTTAGCCATGACTGGCGCTGTGTATTGCGCCAGCCAGCGGCCAGCCATTACTTCGAGTTCGACTCACGCCGGCGCGGCAGGCAGATTTGACGCTGCTAGATCAAGGTGCCCGCAAAGGTCACAGTTTATTAGAGGATACTGTCGAACTCTCTTGATTTTCCTGCCTGGGATTACATCACTGTTCATCATGTGCGTAGGAATTATTTGAAATACTTCTTTGGTAGGCGGACATGTTCGGGTTGAGTTTTAACCTCGGGCCACTGAGCACGCCACGCAGCCACGCTCTACTGCACATGGAGCCCGAGTGCTTAGACCACTGGGCCACATGGACAGGTCAAAATCGTGCGTTATTTAGTGGACAAAAAAATTTCGCCTGCCTGTCAAACTGTCGCTACTGCGCGGATCGCGCCTACAATTTGCCAGGGCCAGCCCACAGCAATGTCCTCAGAGTGCTCCAGAATTCATCCAGATCGGTTCACTTTCGGCGAAATTATAGCCGAACGCGTGAACACCGCCAAATCGCAAAGTAAAGTAAATTCGGCTGAAGCCTAGTGCAGTGGGTTTCAGTGCAGGGGTCCAGGGGCACAATCTTTGGTGGGGTTTAGCGTAAAGCCGAAACCGCCAGGTATAGGGGCGGAGTCCCCAGAAGTTGAGCAGCTTTGCTGATGACGACGTTGCTTCTAAGTTAGCATATGATTTTCTGGTGGCTCCGGGTCCCCAAGCAAGGGGGGCACAGCCGCCCCGTCTGCCCTCCTTGGATCCGCCACTGGTACTGTGCTTAATTGACGCGCGTCAGTAACGATCATTTATTATGTCAAAGGCAGCCAACATCGATCACACATGATGTTTTGGAAGCATTAAGCCTATACAATGTGGGCCTGTACGAAACATACAATATATACAAATATGCAGTGTTTGTTTAAGGCATCTTTAGAGGAAATTCTCCCGAAAAAGAATATATTCCCCAAAAGGCACCATAAGGCAAAATGCCTCCCCATCTCTGAAAGTCGCTCGAAGTCGGGGTGAGTAGATTATACGCAGTAAATACAATACAAACACATTATCAATAGCATGCACGTGGCCAACACGACAAATGAACAGAAAACGAGTAGTTTCTATTCGTTTGTCGCAAGTATTGCAATTGTGCATAGTTTTAAACTGTCTACAAAAATCCTAATTATAGCTCCAACTTAGTTACTGACCGCGTTAGGTAATGCAATCAGTCGTGTCCGTCCGTCCGTCCGTCCTTCTGTCCGTCCGTTTGTTTCCATTCTATCTTTTGAACCGACTGACCTTTGAACTTGAAATTTTGTGTGTGTGTCATGACCAAAGCTCATCTGGGATTAAGGTCATTGTCAAAGGTCAAGGTCAACGCGGTCGGTGTAACCTCGATCCTTTATCGATGGCAGTTTTTCTAGTTCAGACCAGTGATTGGGTCTCGAGACACATGTCGTCTCACGACATGGTTTTTCACGTCGCCGATGTCAGTCGCTCTCGCTGAGATTAAACTCATACGTAGTTGGCGCCGCGTTGCAAATGCGGGGCGAGTTATCCTCCGAGCTTGAACTCCAGTTGGGGATGTTGAAGTCGAACTTCTTCGGAACGGTAGGCCTACTTGACGTAGGCCTACTCCAGTTATGTGCGGCCGTCGCCGGCGTGAGCGATCGTTGAACCGAGGCGCGGCTTTGCTGGAATCTGTTTTGTGTATTCTGCGACTCCCACTCCGCCGCACCCCAGTTTTTGTCGGTCTCTTGGCCTCTATTCGCGTAAAAGGAAAATCGCTGATCGCGGTTACCCGATGGAGCACATACCTGCAAGTAAATGAGTAAACCAATGAATAGATAAACTAACATTTTATTAAGATACGATCAGATAAGACAATACAAGAATAAGTTCATGTCCAAATTTCACAACATTTTCTGCAAACCTCTGACTGCATTGCAATATGTTATTTACTTCCGGTATTGATGACGTCATGTTTCACATAGTAGTGCAAATGGGCTAGAATCAAAGACGACGCTTATGTTTCATCGAGTTCACCAGGTGGCGCCACTAGGAGCGAAGTAGTCGTCTACAAGGTTCGTTCAAAACGTACTGGCGTTGCTATCGAAATACTTTTTATTGGGCCGCATCGCATACATGCAGTGCCTAGATGCTGCCTATTGCTACAGGTATCGCACGTAGCGTGGTCTGTCTGTCTGTCTGCCTGTGTGTTGGTCGCACGGCCGTCGGATGTGCTGTGCAAAAATGGATGAACGGGAGGCTGACAGCGGGACTGATGCAGCCGACTGCAATGCTACCGACTGGTCGGTGTCACATTGCATTGTTCCCTGTGAAAAAATCCCCCACACAGACAAACACACAGACAGACAACGCTACGTGCGGCATCTGTAATAATAGGCCGCATCTATTGCACTACGTACATGCGATGCGGCCGAATAATAATAATAACAACAACAATTTACAATGGAAGAAAAGTTACAGTGCCCAGTACCCCTGGCATGGATGGACCGACGTATGAAGACAGAGATTGTATCGTGTCCTTTTCACGTCGTAGTCCGACTTTATCCGCGTTGATGGACCGCAGCATGTCCGGATGCCAGGTTGAGGAGAGCGGAACATCGGAGTAGTGTCGACGAACTTGACAAAGTCCTCCAACATTCCTGCTCTTCGACACGTTTTCGTAAGCTCGATTCCCGGACGCTGCAACATTTTCAGCGACATGATAACACAGCAAAATGGCCTTAAGCCTCGTCCACACCAGCAACAATGTCGAAGCAACATTGTCAAATGCTACAAGTCGAACGATTCTTTCCACAAAGTCGAACGTTGCTTCGACATTGTTGCCGAAAAGGACGAAATTTACGAAAAACTCCTTCGACATTGTTGCGAAAGGCAGCAATGTTGAAGCAACGTTCGACATTGTCGAAGCAACATTCAACTATGTCGTTCGACTTGTAGCATTCGAAATGTTGTTTCGACATTGCTGTTTCGACACTGTTGCCGGTGAGGACGGGGCTTTACAGTGACGCAGATACAGTGGATTCAGGTGGATAAACGAACCGGGCTTCCGTCCTCCACAGGCTCCACGCCCAAGGCCCAAACACCAAAGAACAAGTTGGCCAACCGAACAAACTCACTGAACGAACAAGATTCAGTCGCAGACGGCAGACTTCGCCCCGGTGCCGCCACCTGGCGAACTCGACCAAACAACGTTATCTGACGTCCGACTGGTGCATCCGCCTGGCTAACTGGACGAAACATATGAGTTATGTTTGATTGTGGCTATTCGCTTCATCATCTATTTCCGGTTTTGTGGATGACGTAATGTTAATGGGCTATAATGGGCAGAATCAATGTTTGCTCGAGTTCACCAGGCACCAGTTCGCGTCTGCACCGTGTGCACGCAGGAGCGAAATGTGCTATCCCCGACTGTTTCGTTAGCATTTTGTATTTGAATTGGACGATGAATGCAAAATCACTGGGGCTAAAAACAAAACATTAACTAGCTGTCGCCGTAACTGGACGTAACCGTACTGGCCCGCCGTGAAGTGTCGACCGCCCGACCGAACACGCGCCCGATGGCCGGCCAGGCGGCGGCCGTCCGCCTACGGGCCCGGCGGCCGGCAACGTTACAGAAGACGACAGACGACGACAGACGACAGCGAGCAAAACAACACTGGCCCATTAGGCAGGTCAGTAATAACTCATGAGTTATGTTCGTGGTTGCCACATTGGTTGGATAAATAGGAGGAAGACACTAGCAAAGTACAGACCTTGTATGGGCCTCTCCGAGAAAATGGAATTTGCAGGGTGAATGTCCCGGGTCAGATGAGCTCGTGCGTTCGAAGCGATGTTATCCTGTAATGTGACCCGTTCGGCAGAAACACTGGTGTTACGCACTGAAGAAGTCAACATTGGACCACGGGAGTCGACAGACACATCAGCGGCTTCTGTGTTGCCGTCTTCTTTCTGTTCCTGATTCTCAGTCTCTGTCGGTTTCATGGTCAAACGGTCGGCGGATGTTAGTAGTTTTAATCTTATTCCCGAAGGCTGTGGAAGTAGTACGAGTTCCTCGGACTCTGTCGCCGGAGTTTTCAAGGGATTGCCCGTACATCCCGACGTCTGTGTACTTTCCACGTAGTAAAGATTTGTGTCGTTTGGCGTCGCTGATGCGTTGACGTTTTTCAGCGGATCTTCTGCAGTCCGTAACGCTGAAGGTCTTGCTGCCAGTCGACTTTGGTGTAGCGGTATTTGTTCCTGCCGTTGCGTCACCGAAGCTCCTAGGCCAGCGCCAACACTTCGATCATAACTGTTGTCAGACCAGACAACAGCAGATGCGCTTAGTGTTTGCCGCGGCAGTGGTATACCGAAACTAGTGCCGAAACGATCCGTCTGCAATATAATATTCGGCGTGTTATCTTTCGATCCGGAAATAGCTGCGGTTCCGGCTACCGTTAGGTCATGCTTTTCGGTTGTATGGTACTGTTCATCCACTAACGTGGTGAAGGGAACTTGCAGCCCTTCCAGAAGGCGGCCGATGTCGTCGTTACGGCTAAGGAGCGACCTACTGGCGACAATAGATCTCGCCAGCGCAGCACGATCAACCGAACCATCTGCGAGGACGGACACACGACGCTGAACTTTCTCAATGGACCTCTGTCTGTCGGCGTTCGTACGGCCGAGTGACCGCCACATTGATGGTCTCACGTCTTCTTTGTTGTTCGTATTGCTGTGGCTCGCGTTAACGTTCGAGTATCCGGACCTGAACAGTCAGTCGATTACGTCGTTAGTAGCTTTTCAGACTTTCTCGATCAAAAACAAAATAGCTTAGTTCAGACACAGCAATTTCCGTTTACATTTCTAACCGAGCCTACGGTTTTTTCAGAAATTTCTAATTTCGATTCGATTTCCAGTAGTACTTAGATATACGAAACAGTTATATTTTCTTATTTCTGATTCACTCATAAGACACTTGGTTCCTACGTTACGGCTTAGCCATAGGCCTATTACCAACCTTTTGAATTTCTGTTTGACAGCGATGGTGGATGTGGATGGTAGCAGCCTATACAGGGGAACTCACAGCCAGAGCGCCATAGTGCCCGAAAGTAAAAAGTAAAAATGTTCGGTTAGCCAGCCTTGCGTCGAATCCGTTAGTCAATGTCCCTATTATGGAACTCTGGGCAAAATGGTTTAATACTGGTGAAGTAACTTATTCTTATCGTCGCGACTCAACTGAACTGAATTATTTCTTATGCAGCATGTTCAGAACTCGGAACTGCCAGTTCAGACCAGTTAACCCATTTTGCCCAGAGTTCCAAAATGGAGACAGTGACTAAGGCATTCTACGCCAGGCTGGCTAACCGATCAGTTTTTGATAATTTGACTTTCGGACAATCTGGAAGTCAACCCTAAAAAACTAAAAATGGTCGGTTAGCCAGCCAGACGTCGAATCCATGAATTAGTGTAGCTATTTTGGAAGCGCTACACTAAAGTGGGTTAACGTGGGCCTACACAGACCTGGTCGGTTTGTTAACTCTGAGCCGCCTAGTGACGCGGTCAGTCTGCAAAGCTTGATCGGTCTTCCCGCTGTTGCCCCGTTGTCGGTCGTGTGTCTTCTTGACGGCAGCGGTCGACGCCGGACCCGTACTGGCCAGGACTCGGTCCTCGGTAGCACGCCGCCGCGGCAGCTGGAACGCCTCGGTGGACCTCGGAGCAGGAGATCGACGACCACTGTAGATTTTGTCCCAGTCAAGGCCGCTGCCGCGGTGTTCGTGGTACCACGGTGGAGTCCCCGATCTACAGTCGAACGACAATAGTGTAACAAGAGCTCAGCAAGTTTTGCGATAACCAACCGGGTCAAATTACGTTGAAAATGCTTATTCACGCCCAGAAGGCCTGTCGTTACTAGGGGCGACAGGTTTTGAGGTCGCGTGGCTTTAAAACTAGTTGTAACGACCTTAGTTTGCGTAAAACTGGTAACTAATTTATGGCGATTTGCGCCTCCGGAGAAAAGTTATTACAGGAAGCGACCGGTAGACGTCGTGGGCGGGTATACCCGGTCGCGAAAAAGCTAAAGATAAGAAAAAGAGTAGAAGAGCGTAGGTGGATGCTCTCTTTGTTGACTTCGAACATCTTTTCTCGGTCGGTTTTCATTACACTGAAGTGTTGTGTTCTTGCCCGTTCGGTTACTTTTATGGTAGTTGTAGTGTTACTTACTTAGTGAAAAACACTTATCGGTGGGCGTAACAAAATGATGACTGAAAATTTGTTTGTGAAATTATGTCACTGAGACATTTGGTTTAATTTGCTTTGCATTAAAGTATTTTATAAAGTGTGAAAGACACTACAGTAGTCGTTCTGCTTCGACGTCGCCTGGCCAGGACGTTAACGACGAAGTTCACCCCATGTCTTAATAGCTACTTCATTGTATCGCTCTGATATGCCGAGTTCTCTGCGTCTCCCGTTGGTACTGACCAAAGTTATGAAGAACTTCCAGTTTTACAATACACTAGAATACAGTAAATACATCTGTAACACGCGCGTGGTCAGCCGCGATCGAATCTGGTGAATGCATGTAGCAATGTGGCTGGTTCTTTTTCTAGCATCTTTTTATACTCGAGTATTGTTCACAGCTTCACAAAGATATCTCTATCTCTGGCGAGAAGCTCCTTTATATTTTCATCATCAGGTGCAAAAGGGGATTTAAGTAGCAATCCGCATTAACTCATTTAGCGATTTAACTGTTATTTATTTTATTTAACTGTTAGTTATTTAACTGTTGTTTTATTTCATGGGCTTTGGGGTTCCCCATCTATACGTCTGGGACGAAAACGGTTGAAAACCACTGCATTATTGATTGATTGATTGACTGACTGATAACTGATAACGCAGTAAGTAGACAAACTGGCAAAGCTAAAGTACACAGTACATGTAGGTACATCTACTAAACTACTACACGCGACAAAACTTCTCAGCGAACTTTGATGACTTTTTAATGGCGGTGGACGAAAGGCTCAAGTATTATGACTAAAACATAACAACAGTAAATGAAGACATTACGACGAACAAACCTCTGAGGAGGACTCGCGGCAGAAGTGTTGAGCAGCCGATGTGCGTCATCGCGGGTCGAAATCATCGCCAGCTCTTTCTGCAGCTCTTTCGGACTTATGACTTTACCACTTCCGACGGTCGACTGCTGTCTGTGATGGTCGAGGAGGCTGGTGGAAGGCTCCACGGGGTCCAGCCAGTCGGATGAAGATATAGTCTTCAGAGATGCTTTCTGGCCACGGTCTTTGCCACGTTTCCTACATAACAATAATCTTTTATCGCACTGTCTGAAAATAACAATAATAAGTGGTCAAAGAACTTTGACGAGAGGCCGCATCGCCGTCTTGTCACCCATCGCCGAGGCAAATAGATTCGTCCGACCTTGACCTCCATCTGACCTTGACCTCTTGACCTCCATCTCCGTCATACATGCTTCCTTTTGTCTACATGAGTCAGCCCCAAACGGCATCGCGATCGGTTCAGCTGTTGTTGCGTACACAGCTGCAAAGGCTTCCAATGCTTTTTAATGGGCCGGACTAACTCCAGAAATTTCCCCCTTACAACTGCGGGATCTGCAATACATGGTTCCCGGGGACCACCCCACTCAGCTCCCAAACGGCATCTCGATTGATTCAGCCGTTGTCGCAGGGCTCACGAACGTCACCAGCAGACATACAGACAGACAACCGACCACGGCACACCGTGTGCAGCAATAGGCAGCTAACGCTGCGATGCGGCCTATTAATACATGTAATAACCACAAAAGACGTAGCCGCGACGGCGTAGACGTTATGGGTCTTCCCGACAATGTAAAATGACCACGTTATATTCTGCAGGGTGGTGGTTTTTGCTCATTACCGTATAAAACTCCGCATCTGTATGTTTAGAGAATGGTGTGGAAGTGAACCGGAAAGAGAAAAAGAGAAATAGAGAGAGGTAGAGGAGGAAAAATACGACAAAAAATTAGGTGGCGGAAGAGAGGGAGCGATAGCACAATAAACACAAAATAAATAATAATAAATGACCTTTTCACCTTGACCTTTAAACTTATAACCGCAAAACTGGTCGCAAGTTGCAAACGACATGGGCAACATTTACGTCGTCGATATCGGGCAGTATTTGTATTAATTATGTGGTGTTATTTATCGCTATACGACTAGTGCTTACCACGCCCCACAGAAGCACAGCGATACGACGAGCGTGCCGACGGCGAATCCGGCGAGGAGTCCAATCAGTAATCCACGCATCAGTTTCACACTGTACGGCTTGTCTGCATCAAAACACGCATCTCTTCAACGGCGATGCTGTCTAGTTGTCAAAGCGTCTCACAATGACGTTAGTTCATTACTCGCCCGCCTAACTGGCCAGTGGTGTTTGGCTCGCTGGCGTCTGTCGTCTGTCGTCTGTCGTCGTCGTCTGTAACGCTACCGGTGGGCGGGCGGGCCGGCCGCCGGGCACGTAGGCGGTCGGCCGCTGCCGGGCCGGGCGCGTGACCGGTCTCGCGGCCGACACTGCACGGCGGGCCAGTACGGTTACGTCCCGTTAGGGCGACACCTTGTTTGGAAACAAACTGTAACTAAACAACGTTTACACTGTATGTCAACAATTGCCAAAACTGAATATTATTTAAAATTTAGCTAGAACTGAAACGTATATATTACAACAGAAATTTAACGGATGTCAACGTAATGATAACGGTATTGGTTGACATGCCAGAGCATTGAGCCTAGAACACCTAAGCAAGAGTCCATGAAATGCAGAATACTGTGACAGACGCGCACACACACACAAACACACAGATACAGACATGCTCATCGCAATATTTCGCATCCCTATCGGGGCGAAGTGAAGTACTGCGTGGACAATCATTATTAAAAATACAAACCGCGTTCACATCTTCCTCCTTCGTGGCTGGACGGACAATGGCAGCGGTAAAGTCCGGTAGCGACAGCTTGGCATAACCCGCCGTTGAGACAGCGACCGGTGTAACTGAAATAGATGCATTATCAACGCCTCGACGTACATGCGTTAGACTAGCAGCTGCAGTAGTAGTAATAGTAGTAATAGTAGTAGTAAGTAAGTAAGTAAGTAACTAAGTAAGTAAATAAGTAAAGTAAACAAGACATTTTTATATCGCCTTATAATGAATAATATACTCATTTCTAAAGCTCTCAGGATTGGCACTTGATAACGAGATATCGCTTAGCTTACCTGCCACCCACACGTTTATCCACGAATGGAATGAGCCATCCTGCCTTTACTCCCCAGCCGAAGAGCATCACAGCACTTTGGCCGGTACTCATTTCCCGTCCCGCTGAGGGCAGGAGGCTGAGTTGGCCTGGATGGCTGGTTACATACCGAGGTAGTATAACCGTCGAAAGACGGTCAGCCATCCCACTTATCCGGGTTTAACGTAGAGTAACTTAGTAGTAGTAGTAGTAGTAGTAGTAGTACAAAATAAAAAGTCCTCAGATGCGCTGATTTAAGCAATAAAACAAACGTTGCCGCACTTTAGCGACGCGACGCCGAGGCCTGCAGGCAGAGACTACCAGACGACTATTCTGGAGACTGCCCACTCTCTGAGGTACAGATGAGTTAGATGTGTACCGTTCTTATTCTCCACAAGACGAGCGATCGTGTATCAGCAGATCAAGCGTAGTCTACTGGCCACGGACGCAAAGTGACACAGTCGTCATCCAGACTACAGGAAACGTAAAGAATACGAGACGTCACTTATTAGCCCGCCCGGCACTGCGATGCCGGCTCGCTCCTGTTTCGCTTGCAACTTTGTTTTAATGTCGCCCCTCTCAATCGACAACGAGTGGACGGATCGCAACGTGCATTGTTGCATTAAGACCGCCAATGGAGAAATTACCATGGCTACAAATTTGATAAACACGGTAAACTTTAGTCCAGTAACCCCTGAGAGCTTACTGTGAATTTGCATAAGACTTAGTGTTGACTATATGTAGGCTAAAATAGGTTCTGCGCTGCTTTTAAACGTCATTCGCTAGGTAGCAGTAGCATAGCCAGTCTGTAGGTAGATAAGAAATAATAGTCGCGTTTGCCCATGCCGAGGGGGCTACACGTTTAACTCTCTAGTTCGATTTGTTGTGGATTGTGGATTTCTTGTACAACAAGCTGCACGACCAATCCACAGCAAATTTGCAACAAATGTATAACAAATCGGACGTGGTTTACGAAATCCACAAGTCCGCAGTAACTGCACAACATGCAATAAGTTCTACATGTTGTACAACAAGCCACAACAAATCGAACAAGTTGTGTTTGGACTTAAGAGAACTTCAGGCTGCCGTACCTTTTGCTCACCATCTCCGCACGCGTTTCGGTTCCGACGAGACAGGAGATTTTCGACAGCGCCTTCATGACAGCGGCACACGCCAGACCGCCACCAAGACAGGGCGCGTTGGCGCGATCGATTCCCGGACTGCAGCTGCCGCCGGTCGTCGAAACACAGACTCGGCGACGAGTCCGGAGTCCGGGCTCGCCGCACTCGCTGGCGCCACAGCCCGACCATTTGCCCCACTCCGTCCAGCGATCGGTTCGGTCTGTCGACGAAGCGGTCACGAGTGCTGTGACGAACCGAGCCAACTGTGCACTGACGTGGAACGTGTCGTTAATCGCCTTCCATCCGTTCTTCGCCGGAAGCCGCAGTTTCACGAGGCTGCCCGAAGGTACTCTGGCAGATAGGACAACTTTGTTCTTTGCCAAGTAGCGCACGTATATCGTTCCAGACGCAGCTTTGCTCCGAAATCCTTCAACACGACAGAATACATTATTATTGCGTTAAACATTCCCGTAGCCAGTGCAGAATTTAGCCCATTTTGCCCAGAGTTCCAAACTGTAAACAGTGACTAAGGGATTCGATGCCAGGCTGGCTAACCGACCACTTTAATTTTTGACTTTCGGGCACCCTGGCTCTCAACCCTAAGTGTCAGAGTGCTTGAAAGTCGAAACTATAAAGTGCATGGTCGGTTTGCCAGCCTGGCGTCGAATCCCTGAATTAGTGCAGCTATTTTGGGAACGCTGAGATAAAGTTGGTTAAAGTGAGGTAGAATCGGCCAGAACCAATTGTTCCGTACTTTCATGGACGAGGTAAAAATCGCATTTTCCCCAACAAATAAAACAAAAATCGTTAAAAATCGTTGTTCAGAAAATTAAAATTGTTAAAAATCGCGGCATTTTTCCCAAAGATAAAAATGTTTCAAACGTAGGGAAAAACTATGGCCGGATGGAAACGTAGTTAGCCACTCCATTTACCCCTATATTAACCCAGCCTTTCTACAGATATGGTTGGTGCCCACCAAAATGTAAATGGTTACCGTGACGTAACCACGCCCTTTTCAGGAATGATTTGCCATCCGTATCCGTGGACTAGCACTTGCCACAGTCAACCTACCTATTAATATCTCTACCCACAACGAAGATACGAAAGGCGATACAAAATATCGAAAATGGGGTGGTTTGGGGTAGTTAGGGTCACTCAAGATCATTTAAAATAGCACCAATACATAGAACACACACGAGTTCCTATTAGCATTCCATAGAAACTATGTCCCTATCTTGCACCGTTTCTGAGACATAGCGAGATATTGGTCCAAAATCACCGATTTTAACATACCCACTTCTATTTGGCGCCCCAGTTTGGGATGACCCCGTAGGAATTTCGCCAAGTTCTTTGGCATCAAGAAACTAGAATCCCTGGGCTATCGCAGGCCTTGTTTGCGTGATCTTATGTTTAGCAGTTTTGGTACAATACCGGCGTGTGACGGACGGACGGACAGATGGATAGATAGACACGATGACAGCATATACCGCGCTAGCATAGCGTCGCGCGGTAATAAAATAAGCAACATGTCAGAAAAATACGGTACGTACTACAATCGTCTACTTACACAAGATATTAAAATTAACAACATTAATACTGTTAAAAGTTACTTACAAACATAATTATGTTGTTGTTAAATTATGGACTTGTTAAGCAGTTTTACGTTCTGATGCATTTTTCTTTTCGTTTATGTACGTTTGTTTCTGAAGTCGATGGCTGATTGTAGCATAGTTATTATAGGCTTTGTTGTCTAAAATAAACACAGTTAGATGCGGATCGGTTCATTTGCGGGTAAAATTGAGTCGGAAGCATTGTCCAAAATATGCAATAAACATGCATTTTAGACATAGTGTCAAGAAGCTGAAGTACTCTGTCATGTTTATGTAGGCTGATGAGTGTTGAGTGTTGACCATGACAAAACATAAATAAAATTAGCTTCATTATGATTGACATTATTAGAAGAAATTTTTATTTTCAGTATCAAGATGTCGGTCTTGATGTGTACGTTTCTATGTGATAATTGTTAATTTGTGTGTGAGATTTACATTATCAGATTTTACGGTAACTGAAAACTCGTGTAAAAAGTAGTCCGACAAGGTTTACAATAAAGATAGGCCTAAACACAATCCTAAACACAATTTCTACCACGGTTTTCAGAGCGTGTTTAGGGGCTGAACGTGTTCTGATTGTGTTTAGGTGTTTAGGTTGCGAACATGTTTAGGCTGGGAACATGTTTAGACTGTAAAGTTTGAACGCGTTTAACCATGGAACATGTTGAGGCTGGGACTGGGACTTCAATACGAAAATGCTATTCATCAGCTGTAACCCGTAGGCCTCAGAATTGACCAAACTGTTATTGTTAACAACCATCGTTGTAACAACAAACACCGAAATGCAAAAACCCAGCCACAGATTTACACTGGAGCATCCTGCAGTACTACTGGAAACTGTTATGGATTACATTGAGTTTGATCACGACAAGTAGGCGTATGTCGGTCATCCTTATTGTCGGGCCGAAATGTACGCTGGCCGCTTCTCATGTTGTCTCCTAGTTAGTCACGGTAAGTATGCCGACGGGATAGATAGACTGACGAACGTCGCCGCCAGCGACATAGGCCTACTTGTCGTGAATCTCACAACACATTATGTCCAACGCCGTTAATAACGAAACAATATGCAAAAGTAAATAGGCACCATGTGGCTTTTTTAGCTTTATCTTTTGACGTCTAGAAGTTGAGTGAAGAAGTCGTCTCATAGCGTCGCGCTGAGTGCGGACCGCTAGCTGCAGCATATTGAGAACTCGGGCACCTGTCCGAGCCCGAATCACGTCGGCCGCTAGTCGAAGATCAGACGAAATAGCGTAGAGATAGAGGAGAGCCAGCTTGAGGCGACGCATATGGTCCGGTCGACGTCTGGGAGGCGATTGGCGTCTTCTAAGAGCCGCGATAATCATTTCCGCTCGACGAAGAAGAACCGTGAAGACTTTGACAGTTCGAACGAGCGGCCAGCGGCGTCTGAGAGACCTCCAAGACATGGCCACACGATGTGCTCTCATTAACCGTCGTATCAGGCGATTTGCAAGTCCTATCGACGTCCCTCTGATAGCAGCCGAGCGATATGAGGCCTCGTTCAATCGTTCAAGAATCTGGACCAAACTCGGATTCGTCGATTTTCGGCCGGGTTTGAATTTCCTTAACCTCTTGCGCATTTTTTGCCTTATCCTCTTACGCCTTCTTAGTT
>Ga0209780_1000470_pt1 | contig 21469 bp, 12 predicted proteins | sample WorMetexBAHAMAS2_FD_187384 | JGI IMG/M metagenome (GOLD analysis project Ga0209780, IMG submission 187384) | Marine gutless worms symbiont microbial communities from Max Planck institute for Marine Microbiology, Germany - Inanidrilus exumae... | ecosystem: Host-associated > Annelida > Digestive...
TGTACTTTTTCTTTTGTAGAAACGCACCATTCTGCAAATAATATACAAAATCGTCACTACACAACAGGCTTTTCCTGTGTAATTTCGTTCAACTAATAGCATAATACTGTGATAAAATTTAACTTTACGGGGTAAGACGCACAAGTGGGCAAGATGCCCATGCGCATCTTACCCCATCAGCACATGTTTAAAACCAATGCCTTCACTGCAATTCACAACGTGCTACAGCGGCAACTGACTGAACGATTGAACAGCCATTAAAACAACGAACAACTAAGATGTAAGTAAATGATGCGTTCTGAATAACATAACATAAAGTCTACGCTTTAAAGCTTACCTGTCGATACTCGCAGGAGGCGCAAAAGCGTAATTTGCAGATATTTCACGTAGACTCGTTGCTAACAACAACAACTGCAAATGCGGAAACAGGAAGGAAGGAAGTCTAAACAGGAGTGCTGTATTAAATGAGCTCGAGTGTGAAACACTAAAAATAAACCACATGGGCGTCTTGCCTCGGGTGGGCGTCTTGCCACACCTTCCCCAGGAGATGAGATAGCGAACGTGAACTTGTTCACGACGATATCGCACACGTACTTCAAAATACAAAAAAGCGAACTTACTTCGTTTAGCAAATTAGACGATAGCTAGGCAAATACTGCGCATTAGGCTAAGTCTTGAATTTATGAATTTGCCACAGAATTTCCACCTTGCTGTTATAGAATATTTATACTGTGGGCGTCGCGCGGTCCCTCTGCAAACGTTTATACTACTAGACATAGTAATCGTAAATTGTCTATAGTTATGGTTTTGTCAACCACTTTAACGCAATGCGCCCCAGAATCTACCAAATTCGGTAAAATAACGCAAAATAAGGGCTATTACGACGTTCAAGGTCATTCAAGGTCACCGATTTTGGTACCAATCGAAAGCTCATATACGACTTTTTATCAGTGATTAATACTAACTTACCTCCTATCTTGCACCGTTTCCAAGATATGGCCCCGAAAGCTCTTGCGTTTAAACCCCCCGACGTAGGGGTTCCCCTGGAACGATCTCCGTAAAATTGTCCGTGGGTGTCAACGGATGCCAAGGTACCAAATGGTGAAGAAAAATTGCCGAATATTTCAACCGGCTGAGTAGGGTGCACGAACGTTACAGACAGACGACAGACAGACGGACGAGCGCTAGCATATAGCGAACGTGAACGTTAGTTCACGTTCGCTAAAAACCATCACTGTGACGTTAACGAATTAGCTGATTAAATAATGACTACTCTCGCTAAAACACATGTCCAAAGTTGACGAAATTTGCAGTACTGTAATAACTGTATACACTTAATACCAATCGGTCAATTCAATTTATATAATCCAAAATAACCCAGCGTGTCTCGGCATTCCGTCATTTTCATGATAAAGTTTTCTTTTCTACGTTGAAGGATTTCGCTGCGTAACTGAAATGCACTTTAGTCGAACCGTTTGGTCTCTGTTAAGTCGTGGGCCTGCTGTTCAACATGAAGAAGGAAACTGATCGTAATACTGCGCCCTCCCTCGGACATGAATGCAAAGTATTACGATCAGTGTGTCTGTGTGTAGCGTCGGTACAGTCTCTGTGTCTGTCTGTCGGTCTGTCTGTAATCTGTGTGACTGTCTGTGTTGCTGCATCTTTGAATTGTGAATGGAGGACGAAGTCTGCTATCTTCGACTGCCTTGTTTTGTTGTTGCATATTTTAGGCGATGACTTTCCCAATGCCGCGAGTTTGTTAGAAGCTGTCCTTGAATTGCAAGCAGAACGGGAACGAGCGACTGGTGGTTCTCAATACATTCGTCCTGACATACCGTCGCTCTCTTCGGCTACGTCAATGCCAGGAGGTTGGTGTGCGTCCATATGAGACTAGGCCTACACCTTTGGGTTTTCATGTTAATCATGGCTGTTGGCTGTTTAACTAAACATTTATAATAATAAACCGCAGCGTACTTTATCACTTTATCAACGGGGTAATCCAGGTTCACCTGGTGCGTATTTTTGTGTCACAGACGGAAGTATGACGACAAGTGTGACGACCTCTACGGCGGCGTCACGTGCGACGATTACTGAAGGACTGGATGCGGGGAGGACAGCAGATGAGGCAGCGCTACAGCTGGAAGAGAATCGCAAACTGAAGGAAGCGAGGACGTGCAAAATATGCATGGACCGCGACAGCAACACAGTATTTCTTCCTTGTGGTCACTTGATCTGCTGCGAGGCATGTGCAAAATCGCTATCAGATTGTCCGATTTGTCGAGGGGTAATCAGAGGAACGGTAAAGACGTTCCTCTCCTAAATATTCAGTATGCACATATCAGCAATATAGTAAATTGCAACGCACGAAGTGGATATCAACAGAGAACGACCAGCGCATACCGGGTGGCTCAAAGTAAAGTACTCCAGAGGAGAGGTGCAATAGCTATATCTTAACGACCATTGCAATCTTACTTCAAAATTTAATTTATGCCGCTGCTTTGGCACTCAGCTGCATACATAATTTCCCAATTTATGCATATTTTAGTCCTCACCGAAGGGGAGGCGCGTTGACGAGCGCGGTGAGGCTTATTGGCCCGATGACCCTGATGGCGAGGGCCGACCAAGACCTCCCCACTCCCCAGTCATCGCTGTCGGAACCCGGGCCATGGGGAATCCTATGAAGAACACGGGTCACAAGGTGTTCAGGATGGTTACACGACTTTTGGCTGCGTCACGGGTTATCTTCGGGACCTCTGGCAATTTGAACGACTATTAAGCCGTCTTATTACTCTGATTAAGGAACCACCATTGCGAAGCTGGGCCCTCATAATACCAGCATGCAGAAACCGGTCACTTTGTTAGGAAACCCTGAAGACCAGCCGCAGAGAAACTTTCTTGGAATCAGAGGTATCTGCGGCTACTACAAGCCAAGGAAGCCATGAGAAAGAGAAGCGGAGACTGAATTGAGACTGTCGGAGGTTGCTAAAAAGGAAACAGCGGGACAGCTGGGACAACATGTGACAAAATGAAAAACTGACGTGATATCTATCCATCTCAGGAACACAGGGGGTGACTTTTGTACAAGTATGGAGAAGTAACTTCGTCTTTATATAGCCAGCCATTGCACATTGTGTGGTCAGGAAATGATAGGAAGCAATCGATGCTCGTGATGCGGTCAGAAATTCTTAGACAGTTTACTCGTTAAGATTATCGCGTTGAGTATGGAGAATTATACAAGATGGAATCTGTAACTCATACTGGTTTGTAAGAGCCTCTAAGAAGGTTTGGTAATCTCTGGTTATGCTGAAATGCGCATTTGACCGAACTATAATCGGCCTCAGCACTTGGTGGCTCATGTCACCCTGAAGATAAAGGTAAAGGCAGTGTTGGGTGTGATACTTTTAAAATGTATCATGATACTGATACTTGATACACCATAACTAAAGTAACTAAAGTTTCATGATACTTGATACTTTTGTTGATACTTTTTGATTTTTGTCTATTTATGAACTACACATTCAAGTTTAATTGCACCGACTACCTGTCACTTTCCAGCAAATATAATGCAATATAATCTGAACTACTAATGCTAGCTGTCAGTAGCAAGTATCAAAGACAGTCACAGACAATATTGCGTCTTCAAAAGTGCCATCATTTCTAACTATCATTCAAAATGTATCAAATTTGATGTATCAGTATTTTGTGATATTAATACTCTCCAAATGTATCAGTAATATTGATACTGATACACCTCTGTGGATGTATCATGATATTTGATACTTGATACTTTTTGTATCATGATACATATCATGATACATGCATCATTGATACTCCCCAACACTGGCTAAAGGCTGATTTCTATTTATTCATTGTATACCAGTTTACAGCCAATCAAACTAAAGAGAATTATTTTTACTTTTCTGTGAAATGCAACGTCATTAAACTGTCAAGATATTAGTAACAAATAACAGTTTACTAATTTGAAGCTACATTTTATCACACGACATGTTCGAAATGTCCACCACGGCGCCATCGGCTTCAATGCATGCTCGCAATGTCCTGGTCAAGTCGCATGTCTTGCCTGTGAATATAACTGGTGATGCTGTGTGCAACTCTATTGCTAAATATTTTGCTGACTAACGGTACTCACGTATATTGATGTGCAACAAATTTCATGTTGTTATACGACCTTGGATGCTCGTGTATCAGTGCATTCATCTATAGCTGTTGTTGAATGTTGCTTTTTGTTTTTAGTTATTTTCCTAAGTTTTGCGTTTTCTTGTACAGTGCGGTAGATTAAGCTGACTGTCTCAGTGTCCGTAAGCTTTTTAGCACACTTTAAACATTTTGTATCGATATCGCTGATCCCTGCTTTGTAATGTATTACCCAACAGTACTGCAAATCGGTGTGTGCCTCCAATTGACGGACTCTATCTCTGGCGTTGCATGCAGTGCGACTGGTTGCAAGTCTCTAGTGCGTATAGTAGCGAATACTGTCAGCAACTGAATTTGACAGCTTGTTAGACCTATCAGGCAGAAAAGAGTGATACACATGCGTATGAGTGAATCATCATGCGTCTGAACTCTGAAGTCAAGTCAGTGATTTATACGGATCGTCGCAAGTAGTATAGGTCTATTGCCGACAAAAACCACGTCTGAAACGTCTGATGCATTCGCTGTAAAACCAGCAAGGAAACTGCACAGAACGGATCACAGTATTGACGTTTCACTTACAACAACCGACTGCATTGTACTTTCGTACAGCGTTCGAAAGGGTCGGGTACACATTATGTGTAGTATTGAACTCCTACTCTTTCAGATGCTGTATTAACATATGCTAACCAAGCGCAATGCACATCAACTGTGTAACGTCAACGTCGGTTATGAAGAATCGTAACATGTACCGTTCATGTACCTCAGCTAAAGATTGCAATACTGCAGGCAGTATGCAGATAAACATGAATTGGTTATCAGTACTGTTGTACAATATGCGATATTTCCAGTTCGATGTGAAATACGGCGTTACCTCAGACTTAGCAATGTCATATTTTTTGAAGGAAGTACGTGTACAATGTCTGACGTTCGGAAGTCATATGCGTCATTTGTCGTATGTGCTATTTCCTTGTGAAACACGATACGGAAGTCAGTCGAACATAACCGATATACTACCGGTTCAGAAACTCAGTGCAGTACATGAAGACGAAAGTACATAAACTCTGGTTTTGAGTGTACAGCTGTATAGGAAAGAAACACGGACTATGAAGATGCCGTCAGATTTGCAGTGCCGCTAATATTCCGGATGTTATATTCCATTCTCGCTCGGTCCATTTTTGTACAGTGCATCTTGAGAAAAGGTTACTACTAAGCCTGTATCCTCTGCATAGCATACGTGTACATATTACATAGCTTGTATAATAAAAGTCCTATACTGTCAGATCGATCGATCGACTCCTCATGCCTTACATGGTCAGTATTGCTCGATGTCAATGATAAACGTGGCGATAAGAGTAAACCCGTAATGAAAGCCGGAGTTTAACTGGCAAACAACAACACGTCATGGCCATTGGCCATAAAAGGTTCGCCTTTCGAACTGCATCATAGTTCGTTCTTACAGAGAGTGAAGTCGACGCCCCTGCAAGCCGGCTGAATTAAAGGCGACAGAATCAGCTAATTACGACGGACATCTGCATACTGCGCATGAATCTTGAGTGTAACTAGAAGAAACCAGCACTCACAAGCGCGCCATGACCTACGCCTCGTGACCTTGACATTTGACCCATTGACTCCCAAATAAGTTGATTTTCAGGACTCATGGTGGACCATGTTTGTGTCAAGCTTGGTGATCCTAGCTGCATCGGTTGTTGAGATATCGTGTGGGGGAAAAGAGATCAAGACACTAACGGACAAACGCACAGACAAACACGTAAACGCCGCTGAACACGCTACGCACGCGACTGCCGTTGGCGTGTGTAAAGACGATGCGGCACTTACATGACCGGCAGCCTCTGAAGCTCCAGTAAAGCTAGTAACGTATCATCTGCGGCTGAGATGAGAACGCATTCGATACGCATTGAAGCGATGCTGACGTGACCACGTCATCGAGGACAGCGGTGCAATAGTTCAGACAAGAAAGGGCACGTGATATCAGCTGCATGCGGCCTTTTGTGATGATACAATGACGAATCACGTGCACTGTAGTCACCGTATATGACAAAATACACATGCTGTCAGCTTAGTAGTGATGTTGACATGATGTTTTATAGACAACTCTGTCCAGCAGAACAATTAAGATAAGGAAGGTCGCCCGGTCATTATAGGTTTATCGTGTAGTTTCAATTTTTTTGTACATTCTATAGGCCTAGTACTGTAAAATCCTTAATGTTCGAGTGCCTTTTATTTCGAGAATTTGGCAAGCCAAACAAAACCGCGAAATTGAAATGCGCGAACATCGACACGGCACTGCAGCAACTTCAAATGTCATTATTTGTGTGTTTGACAGTTTGAATTGCCGAAATAAAAGGCGCCAAAATAATTTTGCATGTGAATTCGCCAAGTTTTAGGGCAGCCAAATTAAGGGTTTTACAGTATTATATCGTAACGAAAGTCGATCTACTCTTCGTACCTTACATAGTCAGTAGTGTTTGATGATCATAAAAGTAGCGAATGGTGACTTCTTCAGTAGAAGCCCGTGCACTTATACTCGTGGACGCAAATAAAAACTATTTAAGCGGCATACTTGTGTTAGAAAACGCAATATTATGAGCGCATTATTATGTTAATCTCGCTGCCGGATATTTCGCTCTTTTCCGCGGTTTAAACGAATAATCAAGTGCCTTGATGTTACCGAGAGCGTCATTTATTGTAATTAGTTACCTATTAATCATTTATCGTTGTTGTATTTATGTTGGTCATTCGAGTACTAATGCTTTTCTGTCCTGCTCGACTTATTTTAAAGTAATTATGTTTATTGATTTTATGTGTTGTTGTCGACGAATTAATTGATTAATTGATAGTTGCTTATTATTTACTGCATTTTGCCGTTATTGTTTTTGGAATAGAATATGTATCATAGCAAATTAACATGCATACCAGTCTGATAGTTTTACCCATTAAGGCCTATGCACAATGTACTTTGTACGTTCTCTTGTCGACCCTATTTTGCACTTACTGTGTCTGTCATTAGGTGCATGTAAATAATAGCTTGCAATTTAATTGATAGGCCTATATTGAGTAACAGCGATCTACACTGTAAACCAGAATCGAGAAAGCATTATTGTAAAGACACTTGCGCACGCCATTCTGACATGTTTAATGAAATCGGTAAAGATAAAGGCGTAGATCTGTATAGCGACTAATTATGAAACTCATCTCTAAAGCACTCAAGATGGCACGTGTTAAATTACCTGCCACCCACACGTTTATCCACGAATGGAATGAGCCGTCCTGCCTTTACTTCCAGCCGCAGAGCATCACCGGCATTCACCGCACTTTGGCCGGTACTCATTTCCATTGCCACAGAGGGTAGGAGGCTGAGTTGGCCTGGGTGGCTGGTTACATACCGAGGTGTTTGCCCGCCTGAAGATGGTCACCCGTCCCAGTACCAACTGACCGATAGTGCGGCGGAGGCATGTGATCGTACTCAGTGACTTATTGAGTCGCAAGTCCGACGCCTTAACCAAAACCAGGGTGGTCCTATGCAATTTGCCTGTATGAATGCCATTTGTCTTTGCATAAATACTTCGAGTGCTTGTTTTTAACATCCACACTGCAGTTAAATCTAACATGATACACTGCGTGACTGTTAAGCGGATTACAACTTAGGCGTTAAGTGTCAAGTGTTATTTCCTATTTACTGAGTAGGCTATGTGATGTTTGTGCTACTGATTGTATTTTGCTAGGACCTGTGTTCTCATTTATCCCGAACTTTCTGCGTTTGCAGTTTTAATTTTGTTATAACAATTTTATTTTTAATTAACGTGATTTTTCTGTCGTCGTCGGCATCGCTGTCGTCATCGTTAGAATTGTGTATAGGCCTATTCGACTGGCTAATATGGTTAGTCGCTAATAATTAGGCCTAGATCGAAAATTTGACGGAGTTAGTTACTTATGCATTAATGCTGCACGCGTGTTAGGCCTAGGCCTATACAGTTTAATCTGCAACGAAACCTGACAGTTGCGGATCTAACCGCTAGCGGTCGTGTTGTACTAGTTAATTTGAATTTCAAATAGCGTCTCGTCTCGCTTTACTGCAGCTTGCGTACGCCACAGACGCCCTTTACTCGAATCGACGTGCATATAGGGAGGGCTTATACAATTTTACGCCCACGGCCCATGTCACTTATGCGAATCTGCGATAATATAATGGCACTCGTCACGACTCGCGACACACGATACACGTTCAGTCCCACACGTATACACCTTTATGCCAATATGACTGGTGTTTATTGTAAATATAAATTACGATATATGATATTATGAACATGATGTCTGATTTGGTTGCTAGCCACATGCGTAACGTCATCTTTGACGTTATATATAGGACTAGATTAAGTTAAAAGTTCACGAGAAGGCGTATTACAATAGGCCGCATCGCTGCACGCAATGTGGCCTATTGCTACAGATGTCGCACGTAGCGTGGTCTGTCTGTCTCTCTCTCTTTCTGTCTGTCTGTGTGTGTTGGGCACAAGGGTGAGCTGTGCAAAAACGGCTGAACCGATCGAGATTTTGTTTGGGGGCTGACTCGGCGGGAAAGGCCACTTTTGAGGGGGCATGTGCAGGCGCATTGTAACGTACCCACGCGTGACTGCATGCGTGACTGCCGCGGGCGAATGTGCCTGCCCAGCGCACGCAGTGAGTTACGACTGGGCAAGACAGCGATGCGACCTCTTACCGAATTACTTCGTATACTTGTTAGTATAACATTCAGCTTTTCTGGCGTACACGTCAACGAAAAGAATATCAGCCTACAGTCACGTACGGCCGACAAAGTCGGAAATCCAATGGATGTTCACGCAGGTGTAACACACAGTCATCTATTCACAGCCAAGAAGTGAGGATCAAGCATAAGTTATAGGCTTATATGAATTGAAAACTGCCATTATTGATATGGCAGTGGCATGGCATCCCCCGTTGAAAGTCAGAAATATTATTTCTGATTATATCTCACCGGGTTATAAGCTGCTCCGAACGCAATGTCACACTCGTGCTTATGCAGCAGCCAATACAGTTATGCGGACCACGAGTCCATAAAGAAACCATCTTGTTGAGTCGAATCTTGTCCAGATGCTGTTTGAAGGAATTCACTGAGCAGGCATCAACTGAGTCTTGTGAGACTGTTCCACGGTTTAGTGCCGTACCCGAGGAGAAAAGAAGTGGGGTCTTGTGTCGGTTTGACAGTGAGCTTTGTTCAGCTTACTGAATGTCCACGAGTAAGCTTACAACTGTTGGTCGCGACTTGAACAAAAACTGTAACTTGTACAGATGAAAGCCCATGCATCATTTTGTGGACTTCTATCAAATCTGTCATGTTCCGTCGTTCTTCAAGAGACCATAGCCCAAGGACCTCTGACCTCTGGCTTCATATTTCAGTGTCGTCAAATCTGGGAAAAGTCTGATGAAACGATGCATGGTCGATCGTCAGCCTCCTTTTTATGAAAATCATGTAAAATCATGTCAAAGATGCTGTAAAAGTAGACCTATTACTTTATTTAAAATCAGCAAATAATGAAATTCTGCATATAGTATCCATTTTTCTCGCTCGTTACGCTCACTCGATTGCGGTCTCAATCATTCGGTTGACTCCTGCATGCGCCACCGGTGAACGACCTACTCATCACCTGACATTGGTTATTGGACTATTGATTGTCGGTTGTTTTATTTTCTGGCGTCAGCAAAATACCCACACACTGGGAAATGGGCCTACATACTGAATGACGTTTGGCCAATGTGCGTGTCGCAAGCCACTCCAGCGCGCAGGCTTGGTGCTGCGCGGTGAAGCGCCGTAAAATACGTGATACAAAATAACTGTGGATTCCGAACTGAATTTAGTGCAGCATAGTGCACAACAACACTTTAGTTTCCTAATAGAACAGGCGTTCAAAGTAGTTTAGCAAAAGGCCGCATCGCCGACTTGTTACCCCTGGCGGCTGCGAATAGATTCGTCTTATCTTGACTCCCATCTATATAAGCCTATATGGTTCCTTGGACCCACATGACTCAGTCGCCCAAACGGCATCTCGATCGGTTCACCCGTTTTGCGCAGCTCACCCGTGTGCCCAACACACAAACACACAGACACACACACAAACACACCACGCTACGCATGACATCTGTCGCAATAGGCCGCATCTTCGGCATCTATGCTATGCATGCGATGTGGCCTAATAATAAATAGAGCACGGTGGTGGCCTAGTATATTTCACACCTACATGTAGAGTCAAAAATAAGCTATAGTACGTGGTATGCATAACATATGGCAAATACAAATAGGCCTAACTGGGCTTATGTGAGGTAGAACGCTCTCGACGGCGTCTAATTTCATCGTGAATTGACAGAAATTTGCAACGTAGGCCTATCCGATGTCGTTAACACATTATCAGCATCTGCTGAGGATGTAATAATAATAATAATAATAATAATAATAATAATAATGAATTTTTAAACTCCTTCGGGATTATTTTTACCGAGGTTAAAAATAATAGTAATAACAATAATAGCAATAAGACTTACTCGTTTATTTTGTCGACGACATGTACAGCAATCACAACAACTAGACTGCCACGCAGAACAGCACAGCACTAAGCACTTATACAGTTAAACACAAAGAACCAATAGCACGGGCATAAAGCTGCTATATTATTATTATTATTATTATTATTATTACTAATTAAACTTACTTTCAGAATTTGTGTTTTAGCTGCCTTGCAAAGCTTTCGTCGACGGTTGAGTGCATTAACGATGAATATTACAATGCTGTTTGGACATATCGACAACATCAACTATCAGTGGTACTGGAAGCAATCGGAAACTGGAGGGGCACAAGTTCGCGAAGCGCCAAAAAATCCCACCCCATGGTTCTCAATTACAATGTCCCGCTGGATAGGGGCACTACGCATGCGTACGCCAGGTTGTCGCACAAAATCACCACCTTCAGCCTTCATAAGTGACGTTTTTACATTAAATGAGCATAATTGGTATGACTTGACAAGTGCCATAGACTGAAAATCCAAATAAAATATCTGTAATCAAGATTAATTGAAACCGTTAAAATTCTTTGTGATATATCCATTTATTGACAATATTTGCCCTCTTTTTTACTTTCTGCCACCCTACTTCAGACCCTTATATAATTAAAAAGGTTTGATTCGTCAGAAATAAAAATGATGCCATAATAATTGAATGGTTTTCTGGAAAATTAAAGAAGTAAATTTGTTTCGTAATTACGCCTTTACCCCCAACCGAAGAAGGTACTCGGTTTAGCGACCCCGGAGGGATGCACAGCTGAGTTGACCTATGTTACGTACAAGCGGACCGGCTGGGAATTGAACCCGCGACTTGCCAGTCGCAAGTCCAACTCCCTACTGCAGCGCCACCACGTAACACGTAACGAATAGACGCCTTTCTATTCGGATACCAAATTAGCGAAGCAGTAAAGTGTTCGTTCCGAATACTTCGGATGAGTGACTCGCGGCTCTAAACTATGGGGAATGAGCAAGCCAGCCAAATCGTCCAGGGGCGGGGCATGAAAACGAATCAGAGCGAAACGACTATGCATCCCGTTGTGAAACATAACATTGTGGGGCCATTTGGGGACGAAGACTCAGGATTCTTTAGCGAAAACCAAAAGCCTGGTAGTGCTGTTCGGAATGTTATTACCGAAGAACCGAGTTCAATGCATTCTCACATTCTGCCACCGAATCGAACTGAGACCTACGGATCCCCCGCGAAATGTTACAGTCAGTTTATCTATACTGTTAATGAGACTGACACTGTTATTCGACTTGTTTCGTATTTTTACCGCGCGATGCTATGCTAGCGCGGTATATGCTGTCGTCATGTGTCCGTCCGTCTCTCCGTTCGTCTGTCCACCCGTCTCTCTATCCGTCACATGCCAGTATTGTACCAAAACGGTTACCTGTGGTCGTGGCTAGATCCTCCTCTGACGACAGTGCAATATGTTATGTACTTCTGGTTTTTGGATGACGTCATGTTTTCACATAATTGGACCAATGGGCCAAAATCAAGCATGACGTAATGTTTCGTCGATTTCGCCAGGTGGCAGCACCGGGGCTAAGTCTACCGTCTTCGACTGCATCTTATTATTATAGACCTCACATTACCTCACACAATTCGCTACACCATCCACCTTCTGAAATATCGATGTCGGAAAACGAGACAATCTAAAACATGTAATTTATTGCGATAAATATCACAAGTTAATTATGCGACGCCTTTAATGGTGTGGTAGTGGATATTTAGCCAATACGTTTTTATAAATTCAATTCTAACCTATTCGTTTAATAGCAATTGTCAGTCCGCAGTTAAACAATGAAAGTAAAATGAGAAGTCTCGAGTCTTTAACATCCCTGTTTTTTCATACTGCACCTGTTAGTAACTGACAGCTTAATAATGCGCTGGAAAGGCCAAATTCAACATACTGAGCGGTTGAGCCTTGAGGGACATCGCTTCCTTGGCCCTCCGTATGTTACTAAAATCGCAAAGGCCTATAGGCCTAGTGGTTGTGCCTCACCGTCAGAAGTGGATCTCTGTCATCCGTCCTACATGCCTGACACACTGCTCGCTCCTGCTGCTGCTGAGCTCACTGAGATGCTTCAAAACCAGCAGGTTGAGAAGAACGATGAAGAGGAGACTTACGGCGCTAATTCATTACTCATTGTCGCAGAAAACGTGCACTGAACTGTGACATCCAAGCTTTCATGAAAGCATTTGTGTGCAAAAACTGACGACATGCGTTTCACATTAGAATATGAAAGCAGTGTCAAAGCTTGAATATCACAGCTGAGTGCATTAAATGGGTTTTATTTGTAACTTTCTTGTCATGGTTAAAAATTGTGCTCACTGCTTAAGCATACACATTTATACTAAATACATTGTTGACTAACGAGCAAAAGTTAGCTGACAGACATTTTACTTTTTAATTTCTTTTTATTACGTATCTCGGTGAGATGGAGATGCTAAACGAGGCCATACGATCCACACGCACGAAAATATTATAGTCTCGAGGCCAAGGCCGAGGCCAGAAGGTCGAGGCCGAGACCAACATTTTTGGTCATGTGGCAACTAATGGCACTCTGCTCAACTGAATTGCTACAATGGCATTATTCCGTGTGAAATTCTCATTGGCAGTGAATTATGTTTTACCACATGACTTCGCTGGTAAGGGCGTGTTTGACGTTCTAGGTGGAGCTCAAATAAAGTTAAATTTTTCCTTTTTTGAACCACAAATCTGTCGCCCTAAAACTAACAAATTTTTCCATTTACATTTGCTGTCTTATTACTAAGATATAATTTCCAATGTACATCTTTATGTGTTCAACAGATTTTTAAATTTTGAAAAAAACTCACGTGGATAGATTGTACTTTAACATTGTCCATTGTTGCGCAAAATTCCATTGTGTGATGCGTAGTGGCATAACCGTTTTGTCACACACTGCTTTATTCATAATGACTTCTGCATGTCTCAGCCAAATTTGGTGTAAACATCTCAAACTGTTGCTTAGATTCATTCGTTTTAAAAATAAACTCCATCTGCCATTTGGATTTTAAATAAATTCCAAATTTCATCTGTCGATGAGACTACAGTTGGGCCTCAGCGTACAACTGTGCCAGATTTTCTTGCGATATCTCGAACCGTAGCTGAAAATATATTCATCTTTATTTTCACCGAAAAGGCAGCAATTACAGTAAGAAGAAAAAAATAACAGATAAGGCAAGACATAAATACACTACAGCACACACAAGCAAACAACAGTAAATACAATTTCTATATAGAAAAAAATAAATAACAGCCGTCCGCCATCTTTGATTTCAAAAATTCTAGTTTTCACGTGCCAATGGTGTTCAGAATGGGCTGGAGCGTCATCCTGCCAAATTTCATTGCGATAGCTTGAATCATTGTTAAGATATGGTGATTTTTAAAATTTCTATTTTTGCAATCACAGTGTAGCACAGTAATGCTTACACTGTCGTAAGGGCGAACTTCTAATCTTATGGAGAATTACAAAATCGGGGTTATCAAAAATTCGAAACCCCCAACCGATTGTCAGAAAATTGGCATGGGTGATTATGTCGGCAATATCACCCCGCATGTCAAAATTCAAAGCGACCATCCCAGTGGGGCGTCCCGGCAAATGAGTGAATTATTCTTTCGCGTGGTTTTTAGTTTCGTTTTATTTTTGTGACTCCCAATATTTGCTGGCGTCCCGAGACTAAACCGCAGAAGCGATATTGACGTTGTTTGATTCATAGCACGCCAATCCCAGGTTATTGCATTCCTACACGGATAAAACTGCAAAAAGTTTCCGTTTCCCCATTTTATTCCAAAACATTCCAAAAGGGACGTGAATGTGCATTTTAAAGACAAACTGCATGACATTGAAACTTGCATATCTTCGATGGCATTGTCAATTCCATAATAACACCACCAACTGCTGCTCTTCGCGGATGGTCCCAAGTATACATAGGAATACAACAAATCCGAGATGGAGGATGGTCATCATCGTGAAAAATCGAAAAACGGTCATAGGCCTAAATCGGCAACTGTTTAACTGGTCGTCGCAAAATTTAGCACGGAGACACATATAGCGTATCGGCAGTTAATATTTTGAACTTTTACAACTCCAAGACGGCGGACGGCCGCCATCTTGAAAAATCGAAAAACGGATATATCTCCCCTCCCCCAAAGGTCCCTGGATAAAACACTGGTCGTGGGGTATACGCGCAGTACATAAACTAAAAATCCCGCGAGAGTAAAAATTTTACCTATTTGCAGGGACGTCGCCACTGGGGCGATCGCTTTAAATTTTGGCATGCGGGGTAATATCGCCGACGTATGCCTACATGCAGTTACTCATGGCAAATCCTATGACAATCGGTTCAGCGGTTTCGGAGTTCATTATTTTGCCATACTCCATAGGCTTAGCTGGTCGCCCTTACAACAGTGTAAGCATGCAATTCCGCGCTACACTGTTATTACAAAGTGTAAAATACTTACTGTGGCATAAAAATCACGGATCAAGAGTCCGAGGATTCCAGACTAATACAGCGAATGACGTACGAGATGTTATCATTGTGTGATATGTGGTTCTCAAACTTAATAAGAGTTAATGTCAGTTGCTTTGTTTATCGACTTCCGGGTGCAAGCAAGCCAGTGGCGTTCTCTGGCGAATTAATATACACCGTGTCTCAAAAAACGATAAGCAATTGGCTAGCTAAAACTTGAACGCACGTCAACTGATTTTGAGGCAGAAATGTTACCGACAGAGTAAGCAATCAAACGATGATTTATTTTCCACCTCACGAAACACGAAAATCGGATCTTTCACTCGAATGCTATATTACTGATTTGCCAGTGTTTAACCAATCGATGCTTGATTTCATGAACAACGCTGACGTGCAGGTTGAAACTCGTAGGCCTACTCACGCTGCTGTTTGACTTCCTAAATCTTGTAATCAACTGCAATGCAGTTGTAGGCTGTTGGAGGCCATAGCTCAGGATTAATGAAGTTGAGAGTTTTGCACTGCTGCAGTTGAAGTATGTTGCACGCACCATGGCGCTGGTACATGCACGTGCTGTACGTGTTGCTGAAAGACAAAAATATGTCGTCCACAACGTGTTTGATAGCAGCTAACTTTTTATTGAGATAGTAAGACATCCCACTAATACTGTCCATTGACTTTTGGGTCGAAGAATAACAACTTCCATTTTTGACACGCGTCTGACACCATGAAAGACTTCAGTGTAAACGATTGTGGCAACAGACAATATCACTCCGTGCTAAGTTTTGTCATACAGTCGCTTGTTTTCCAACTGGTGGTTCAGCTGTGACCAAATGATAATTTTAGTGTGTTTTGTATGTTAGTTGGCGTAGCAACGTAGAGCATTTACGTGCAAGACGCAATTTCTGGGTTTCCTGTTTCGCCAAGTAGTGCGGAATCACTGGTTACACTGGTTAAGTAGAAAATATTAAAGCATCGTTTGATTTCTTTCCTTCTCAGCAACATTTATGCCAAAATTATCAAAATCGGATGATGTATGTCGAATTTCTAGCAAGCAGTCTGTTGTTTTTTTGAGACACTGTTTACAAAAGCCGTTGGATAAGTCTATTTTGTTGAAACGTTCAGTGCATGCGCTACCATTTTGCCGAAAGCTACATTGTTACCGTCGAGTCTCTTCGTGTAGTTATTCAGTGTAACTGTGTCGCCAAATAGTCGATTTCTATTTATTTTTAGTCTTGCAGATATAGGCGTACTATTTTACGGCTCCAAGCTATAGGTATAGTGATCTCTGTCGCAATTTACTTCTTGGTAGTGCCGATACTGAAACGACATCAATGTCTTTACCACGTTGTTTCACCCATAAGTCCAAGTTCTGATACTTAAAGGCTCAAATCACACCAATAAGGCCTATGTTCTTAATGATTTGATCACAGCAAGTACTGTTATAGCATTGTCTGTCTGTCTGTCTGTCTGTAGGCCTGTAGGCCTATGCACTTTTGGTCCAAAAAACTTTTATTTTTATTTCCAACGGTTCACCTGATGTTACACAATAGGTATGTTTTTCGCAAAATTCAATATTTTGGGAGTAAAAAGGGTCAAATATTAATTTGAACTGTTCTAACTACAAATAACATACCCTCTCCCGATTCCGCGTTTTCTGAGCCATCGCGCGCCAAAATCAGTTTAATGGTCTGAGCTGTGGGGTGCTTCCAAAAAGGTATAAATAAAACTTATTGATATTCCATAATTTCCTCCATTTCCCCAGAAGCCCCATGGACGGTTTTGAACTAATTTTGTACAGCGGTTTGTCTCGAGTGTGTAAACATCAACTGTTTTGGGGATCGGCTAAAAGATTCTGTAAAGGTGGAAAATCGCCAGTCATCAATGATCAACACAGCGCTAGCGCAGGCGGACATGTTGACCCTGTTACCTTCACGTTTGATCTTTTGACCTCAAAACCAGTGATGTACGGATACTTAGATTTTCGGTCCGCGTCGGTCCATGGATTCTGACCAAAGATCCGCGTCTGCGTCCGCAGAAGTACTGCAATTTTAATCCGCAGTTATTGTGGCTCAAAAACATCCACTTTTTATTTGTCGATAACCTGATCAAAATTAACCGATGGTACAAGTACTTGAATACTCATTATTAACCAACGAAACGACGGCATGTAACCGCTGGTAATTTGTTTCGCTAACACAATTCATAATTTCTATAAGTACAGCAGTACAAACAAAATATTTATTAAGGAACAGGATCCGCGTCAGTCCGCGTCCGCAATTTTTCTGGAAAGATCCGCTGTCGGATCTAAAAATCGCTGCGGATCTCGTCAGTCCGCGGACGAGTCCGCAGTCCTCACATCACTGCTCAAAACCCATGCTTGTGTTACACGGGACATGGGCTACCGTTGTGTCGATTTTGGGCTTTCCGTTTTCTGTTCATTCACAGGGTGGGCACATACGACATGGAAAAAGGCAGGCAACAAAATGCTGGTATGTAATCTGCAATAAGGCCTCCTGTGAAGGAGACACCCATAGTAGTAAATTTTGGAAACAGTGTTTAAGTTAGGCTACCGCTACGTCTTGGATTATAGAAATAAAACACTGCCACAGCGACGACGTTGTGGGTAATTTGGCATAGGCCTAATATGCTGCACAATTTTAATGTTAAGGCTTTCACTAAAATGTAAAATGAGTAACAGAAAACAGCGATTACGCAGTATCACGGTGCTGTGGCAGCATTTTAATATTATTGCATACATGTGCAGTTTTTGTGCATGCATACTAAAAAGAAAAAAAAATTCATACCGTTATTACTTATGTTTTCTACCATAAAAAGGCAAACAATAATAACAAAATAATTATTTACCGCTTCTCAAGTTGCGGCCTTTTGGCGTGACAGAAATGTGTATAGGCTATTCTAATATAGTAATAATAATTATTTTTTACAAGGGTTGCCAATAATTACTGAAATTGCTCACATAAAACGTCGCGAGTTACTTTTGCATTCACATCGTGCTTTCATCTCTGACAAAATTAACGAAGTGATGCCGTGATATGCGGTCTAATTACTGTAAGTGACTAAATCCATTTGTCATCATAGGCTCATACATCATGTGGTCTTTATGGCACAGCATCGGTTTTTCTCTCCATAGGCCCACGTCAAGTCCAGCATCAGCTCTATCGATAACGCGTACATACGAGTGGGTATCGTGGTTTGTGAGCGCATCGTGGTTATACGTGGGTATGTACGGCTATATATGTAATAGGTCTAGTGAATATTATTTTTGCTAGGTCATACTTGCCGGTAGGTATTTGTGTTTGAACTTCCTTGTTAAACAAAGTTGTTGGCATTTGCTAATAGTACAGAATAACATTTTATCAAAGAACATTATGATGACGCACTGCACATCGTTTCTTTTCTTAGTTATTCTTAGTTACTAAATTATTGGAGCTTTAAGCATAGGCCTAAATATAATATTATTATTTATTACCTTTTGTTGTAAAATAGAAATGCGTCTAATTTACAATTTTAGGTGTTCCCAAAATTTTTCTTTTATTAAAAACGTCGAAAAACGAGAGAAAGCTTTATAATTCACCTATTGTCCTTTATGGTCTGAATCAAATACGGCCTACGAACAGTTATAGCAGTGTAGACCCCTAGACTGGAATTAAGATGGAGAAGAATAGTGCCAATCTGTAAGCCTAAATTTGAGCAGAAACGCGTTTCTGCATTGTATATAGTATATTCTGATTTTGTATAATAAATATTAATAATACTATTTGAATAATTTACATGATTGAAAATACTGAACATGAAAGCCAGTCTTATGTTAGAGCATCAACTTTTTGACACCACAAACTTTTATTAGTTTTCTTATAAACTGTATTCCGTCAGTACTATAGGTTCGCCGCGGGATCTCGAATATTTTAGTTTCTGTCTATTTTATTACAGTTGCTTAATTATCTGTCCATCACAATACGAATGGGACGATACCATACGATACGAGATGGTATATTTACGTGCGCTCAAAAGCTGACGGAAGGGCCAGCTTTAATCTAGCACATAACACCAAAAACGAAAAGGTAAGAAAAAATAAAAACAAAAACCGATCGAGTAGCTCAGAAAAAACAATCCAGGTGATAATCCATGAAGGCAGTCCGGGGGAAAAGTGAAGTCCGGGGGAAGCTCCCAAAAATTGCACATATTTGCACTAAGGTTGCCGGTGATGGAAGCGCATAAACACCAGTAATATTTTACATCTGAAAGAACTAGTTTATTTATTATTCAGTTCTTGGCAGAATAATTTTAATGTCACTTTAATTTAAGTTTACAGCTAATAGGTTTACTAAGATTTCATAGTGTAGCACGGTAGTGCTTACACTGTTGTAAGAGCATGCAGCTAATTCTATTGAGAATGGCAAAATTAGGGGTATATCAGAACTCGGAAACTCCTGAACCGATTGTCACAATATTTGGCATAGGTGATTGCGTCGGCGACATTACCCGCACGCCAAAATTCAAACGATCGCCCCAATGGGGCGTCCCGGCAAATGGGTGAAATATTACACTCGCGTGGTTTTTATTTTTAGTTTTTTTTGTGACCCAAATTTTTTGCCAGCTTCCCGAGACAAAACCGCAAAAACGATTTTGACGCTGCTTGATTCATATAGGCATAAATTTACGACGTCAGTCCGTGGTTATTGCATTCCTAAAAAGATAAAACTGCAAAACGTTTCCGCTATCCCCATTTTACTTCAAAAACACCCCAAAAGGGGCGTGAATAAGCATTTTCAATCCAAACTTGTATAACATTGAAAATCGCATATCTTCAAAACTACAATGCCGAATCCAACCAACTTTTGCACAGCGACAAAGACCACCAACTACGCCTTGTGGCTGATTTAAGCAAAGCGAGCGTACAACAAATCCAAGATGGCGGACGTCCGCCAACTTGAAAAATCGCAAAACGGCCATATCTTGGCAATGGTTTCACTGACCTGCACGAAATTTGGCACGGTGATGCGCACGGACCTTATACGAACAATACCAGTAGTTAAATATTAGAATTTCTAAAAGTCTAAGATGGCGGACGGCCGCTATTTAAAAATTGTTGAACTTTAAAAACGTTTTTAAACGTCGTTCTTCTGCAACCATTCAAGCTGTTGAAGCAAAATTTGACAGGATGACGTGTACAGTGTAGGCACATTCTGAACCCAACTAACGCTTAAATATTTCAATTTTTAAATCCAAGATAGCAAACGGTCATTATTTTAATATCAAAAAGTCGCCATATCTCCGCCATGCCAACGTGAACATTTTCAAAATTTATAAATCTTTTGAACAGCCAAGAATGGAAATGTGAAATTATGTGCTAGTAATAAAACAGCAAATATAAACGGTAAAAGCTGGCCAGTTTACAACCAAGTGTAAGGGCGACAGAGTCATAGCTCTAAAATGGCAAATATCACTTTGGTATAAGACTCCACCTAGAACATTAAGCACGCGCCCTTACCAGCAAAGTCATGTCAAATATCAAAATTCACTGCGAATGTGACTGTCGCACGAAATAAATGTTCATTTTAGCAATGCCAGCCGAGCTCAGAGCCATCAACTGCCACATGACTTCGCTGTAAGGGCGTGCTTAACGTTCTAGGTGGAGTCCTACCGAAGTGAAATTTGCCGTTTTGGAGCATATGATTCTGTCGCACTGTCGTCCGGCCAGTTTTTATCATTATCAATTTTATTTCGCAAGTAATTTTACTTATGAGTTCAGTTCACAACAAGGGTGCCGATCTTCTAAGCAGTGGGAGCAACTGCCCCCGTTAACTTGTGATGAACCAGCAAAAAGTTACCAGACGTTTAAAGCTTCGTTCTGCGAGCCGTCGCTCCTCCTGCTTCCGCTAACCCATCGCCCGGCAGAGCACACGATCCATCAATAGGGGGTATCAGAGCTCCGAAACCCCTGAACCGCTTGTCACAAAATTTGACAAGGGTAATTATGTCGGCGACATCATCCCGCATGTCAAAATTCACAGTGATCACCACAGTTGGTGCGTCTCGGCAACTGGGTGAAGTATTACTCTCGAGTGGTTTTTAGTTTTTTTTGTGACCACAATTTTTGCTCGCGTCCCGAGACTAAACCGTAGAAGCGATTTCGATGCTGTTTGATCCATTGATCCATAGGACGTCAGTCCCTGGTTATTGCGTTCCTAGAGGGATAAAACTGCAC
>Ga0209780_1000471_pt1 | contig 21443 bp, 12 predicted proteins | sample WorMetexBAHAMAS2_FD_187384 | JGI IMG/M metagenome (GOLD analysis project Ga0209780, IMG submission 187384) | Marine gutless worms symbiont microbial communities from Max Planck institute for Marine Microbiology, Germany - Inanidrilus exumae... | ecosystem: Host-associated > Annelida > Digestive...
CAGCAAACTCCACTATCTTCGCCGCTGTAGGCCGAAGATAACTTCAATATAGAAGTGTCCAAAGTTTCACAAAGTCTCAGATGACTTTCAACACTCTCTTTCAACGTTAACGCTTTAATTTCGCTAGCTCCACTTTATCAGCGTTCAAACTCCACTGTTAACCGTCACTCTCTCTCTGGCAATAAATAAGTAAGGCTATAGGCCATACGATGCAAGCCTAGGCCTATAGGGCCGCTAACAATGTTTCCTATACTAAGCTAGCCAGCACTAATCTAGCCTATACAATGCTAATGTGATGCGTGTGTACACAATAATACATTTAACGTAGTTTAAATGCACCTCGTTACAACTACACTGTGTCTAAAAAAACGTAAGGTGGGTATTGTCATACGGCTTTTATAGCAAATTTCATACGCTTTCCAGCAGTGCAAAAAGTTTGAAAATCGATTAAGATTTGACAAAGTTAGAGACAGTTTAAAGGTGGGACGTTTTTCTGAGACACAGTGTAAGTACATACACTGCAGTTACTGACTTTTAGTTAAACTACTTTTTGTTACAGGCGTATATAGTTAAATTAATTAAAAGACTTTAGTTAAAAGCCGAGTGAAACTAATATATTTTACTTGCGAACTAAGTAGTTAAATTAAATTAATTTAGTAGAATATTTACCGGCAGTCTGCTAATTGCAATGACTAGTTGACACTTCACGGACATTGACTTCTGCATTGTTGTACGGTCCCAGTCTCCACGCTACTTTGTTTCTTGATTGCGTTATGACATTTGGTTTGAAAATTTCGTTAAATTGTGTAAATACACACAGCGAGTTTTTAGTATCATGTCGCACTGCTGAACGGTGAACAGAACAGTGAACTGAAAACTGCTGATATATTGCATAATACACACTGAATCACAGTCATTGAGTTTTGGATTACATGCCAGTGGTGCAACCCAAATTATAAGGGCCAAATAACGTATATATAACATAGCAAATGGGCGGAAACTGAAGATACAAAACGCTATAAAGTAGTTGATTCTAGTTAACTACTTTTCAAAATCAAATAGCAACTCGTTAAACTACTTTTTCTCAAACTGAGAAAAAATTAGTTGCCCATCACTGCTGGATCGTTACAATATTCCGTCGCGGCACAAAGCCTGCTCGTTACGCAGTATCCAGCTTATGGATCTAAAACTCGACAGGCCTCATTAGCTCATCTGTGCGTTTTTACCTCAATTTGTTCGTCAGCACGGTACAAGAATTCTCGTGACATTTTTTGAAATTTGGAGGGGCCTGGGGTAGCGTTGTTCAAGAAATAAGTGCACCTCGGATTCATTTCGCTTGACAATGTGCGCGTTCAGCGCGGAACTTTCTACCGTTTGGTCTCTGTTGGTCGTTTATTTTCCGGTACTCTATTCTAAGTCGACCCGCTTCGCTTTAACTGTTCGCAGTGTTAACATCGCCGGTCGAGTGTGACGAAAACAGAAAAAACGACAATTGCAAAGGTCAGAGTTTCGACAAAGGTTACAGAGCATTACTCGCATTTTGGGTTCCAAGACCCATATTACAGCCTCTGCCTTTTGTAGCTCCAACCGAGCGTAACCCTCACTTCGAAAACTAGCTCGCTCCGTTCGGTGGTTTCGGCACAGTACATCTTAACCGGACAAAATATTTGAAGTTTGAGACGTCCCTGTCTTCCGCACTCTACAGTTGTTTGTAGCTCACCGACGTTTTCATATTCCGACAAAAAATGGACGACCAATATCGACTAGGTATCTGCGATAGTTACCGACCGCGTTAGCAGGACATGCAATGCAATCGGTCCTGTCCATCATTCCCTCTGTCCGTCCGTTTGTTTCCACTCTTTCACTTTTTAGCCTTTATATTAGTTCATATTCCGTTTCATGCTTTGTGTATTATATTTTACTTGTATTTTATTTGTATTCTCCCTGTATCAGTGTGCGAATGTCACGTTGTAATAAAAGGCTACTTACTTACTTACTTACTTATCTTTTAAACTGACAGAATTCTGACCTTGATTTGTGCTTTGTGTGGGTCATGACTAGCTCGCATGGAATTGAAAGTCAAAGGCGGTAACGCGGTCGGTCTGACCTCGATCGTCGAACGAGGGCAGTTTTTCTAATTTCGACCGAGGTCATGAAAATGAAAAGGTAAAAATAGAAGTCGGTACATGTTGACCGATTGTTTGCTTTCACCTTCTCTGTACCGTTAATTACTACTTGAACGAATTTCGACGTCAGCTGCTATCGAAGAACTCCAGATAAGTTCGTGGTCGTAAATGGTGAATCGATTTGATCCGCGGCAAGAGCCAGCACGGCGAAGATGCGGCTGCACGATATTGGAAAACGATAAAATTTGCTCGTTGGCTGCAGCAGCAACAGCACCAGCATCAAGTGTTGTCGTCTTTTTGTCGCTTTGTGGCATAGCACAGCGTTTAAGTGCTGTGCCAAAGCAGCACTGTAGGTTTACGAGTACCGTGCACTTGACAGCATTTCGTCTACTTCATAAGCGGATCGAACCCGTCACGTTGGGTCCTACCAGTTGCCAAATATTCTGCCACATTCCTCTTTTCTGTCCCCATCCCCATTCCTTCCCTTACTAGAGGATCGGGGGACGCGCTCTCCGAGTTGGTCCGTGTACAGTCCAGCCACCAAATAGTTATTCTTTTGTGTTTGAGACTGCCGTAAAGTCCGAATTTATTGAACGTTTGACAGATATTTACAGATATTATTCATCTTGACTGTTTGTTCGTTTATCGGTCCGCTCGCATATTACGAAAACCTCACGTCCAAATTTCACCAAATTTTCTGTACATGTTTCTTGTGGCCGTTGCTCGGTCTTCCTCTGACTGCAATGCGATACGTTATGTATTTCCGGTTTGTGGATGGCGTCATGTTTTTACACAATAGAGCGAATGTGACAGAATCAGAAACGACACTCAAGTAGCATTCTCACTGCGACGGCCGTCAACCGCGATCGAACGTGTACGAACGCGAACACGGTCTCAAAATCTAGCATCGAAGGCGTGCTACGGCCGTCGACGGCGTGCACACGCTAGATTTTTGAGACGTCCTTCGCGTTCGCACACGTTCGATTACGGTTGACGGCCGTCGACGGCCGTAAGTGCACGCGTAAGTGCACGTTACGTACGTAAAGCGAACGTACGTGCGCGTTACGACCGTAACGCGCACGTTACGGCCGCAGTGAGAACGCTACTTTATGTTTCGACACTTGTTTCGTCCAGTTCGCCAGATGGCGGTACCGGGGGCGAAGTCTGCCGTAATCGACTGTTGAGCTTAAGACTTCTAAAACTTCGATTTTACGGAATATTTGACATATATAAAGGAAAGGAGAGAGTAAAGACAATCCAAGGATTATCCAGTCTCTCTGTTCGCCACTTTACTCTATCTTTCCGTTCTGTCTTCTTTTACTGCCGTGCTAATAGTCCTGAAATCTAGCTATAGACAGTCTAGGGACGGTGTGGGCTTTAGCGCTTTCGGTTTTCTTTGTGCTGGATACTGTCCAGTAAGTCCAATTTTACTGTGTTTGACAGACATTGGCAGTGCATGTTCCGTATGTAGTGCACCTGTAATTGGCAGTTTAGTAATGCGTTAGTAAGGGCCAACATTTGGCACATTGGCTGACGCATGCCCCTTGCCCGTTTGAATCCGCCTATGGTCTATTTACACGACCTAAAATGACCAAGATCCGGCTGGGTGAAACACGGCGACTCAACGTCAACAAAAAATAAAATGAAACCAATGTATTTGCGTGATCGAAGAAACTGGCGTCCCCCAGGGTACCATTTAAGCGCTGAAGGATTCAGCTTTGGCATCTAATGTCTCGGGTGGAAACCCTACTTTCGATCCTTTTTATTTTCTTTTGTATACAACCGCCTCTTATATTAGCAAAACTAATGAACTGCTGCAGAATGCAGAATGCAGATTGGCTTTTGAAGTTGCATGCACCGAATACCGCTTTCGTTACAACTATACTGTGAGCCATAGAAAAAAACGTGCCACTTTTTATTCACTGTAATTCTCGTACTTCTTGGTGGATTTTTACACTTTTTGTACCAATGGAGACAGAAAAGAATACGGACTGATGACGTCGTAATTGCGTCACACTGCAATGTTCACTTCACTGAGTTACTTTTTGCATGATAATGCAGTGAGATGGAATGTCCTAATATGTCCAGTTCTGAGGACAAAATTCTTATCAAAACCTCTGGAATATAAAAGATTTTCTGCCCAAAGACTCATCAGGGAATGCCTAACAAAAACTGAAAAGACAAACTTTGGATGACTTTCTGCGAAAATTGCGCGCAACCATTTCGATGATACGCTCTGCAGCAAGCCGTCGGCCACGGTCATCCCAAACTGCATATACCATTGCCGCAATTGAAGACAGTAAGGTGAAGTTGTAAATTTTATACCTGTTCTGTAGAGTATTCATTCCTGTTTCCATTGGTACATAAAGTGTAAAATGCACTAAGAAATACGGAGTAGGTGGGGGTTATAATACTGAAAAAATTAAGTGGTACTTTTTTGGCTTCCGGTGTATATCCTTTCACACGATTATATCTACGGAGCGTTCCCTGCTATCTGTTTCTTTTAAATTGTTTTTTATACTGAACTTAGTCGGAAGCCGGGACAGCTGCAGCTGAGGACGGGCAGCGATGTATGCTTCATTGAGTCATGGATGCGGGATCAATCAAGGTTAAGGTCATATACTGACTTTGGCCGTCGCTCTGCAACGAGGAAACTATTCCTCAAGTCATGCCGGGCCGTAATAACCTCTCTTTCGTTTCTGCGCGTTATTTCGGCTGATTAGTGGAATCGTTCAGATCTGTCTTCGATACTTCTTTTCATCTTCCAATAATCCGTCTACCGCTGCTCGACGCGTCCTTTCATTTTCTACCATTCATCCTTTTCGTTGTTAATCTTCCACGTTCAACTGTCGCTTCAGAGCATCTTGCCCGGCAACATGTTTAATCCGTGCGATAAACATTCTCGGCCGTTTTCGTGGAAACATAAACTAAAGCCGTTGGCGTTGGCTCTGTGATCCCCTTGACAGGCATATTTTCAACTAGAAAAGCCCCTACTCGAGGTCGCACCGACTACTGTGCGGCTAGTGTTACTTATTTACAGTTTCCAATTCACGTCTGCTTCTCCTCCACGTTGCCGGATCTGGTTTCCGAGTTTCACGCTTTCACTTTCGATGACCTATGACCTTGACCTACGAACTTGGCCCGGATATGGTCAAGATAATCCATCATGTCAACTATCTCTGTCAAAAATTATTCCTATAAACAGTTGTCATGCGAATTAATACAGACGCACACACAGTATACTAACTTCACTAACCGGACCACAGTGTGGTCGATAATGAACTGCTGCAGTCCACAGCAATAGCTGTTTAATCCATTTTTGCGCAAAGTTCCAAAATGGGGACAGCGACAAAGGGATTCGATGCCAGGCTGGCTAACCGCCCATTTTTAGTTTTTGACCTTCGCGCACTTAAGCCTGAGGCCAGTGTCCGAAAATCAAAAACTAAAAATGGTCGGTTTAGCCAGCCTGCCGTCGAAACCCTGAATGATAGTGTACTATTTTGGGAACACTGAGCTAAAGTGGGTTAAGCACTGTAATGCGGCGCAGTAGTCAAACGGTAGTAGTACTGGAACGTTGAAAGATTTCCTGCAAGTTTTTCACGTCAAACGGAGAGACAAATGGACTGACTTCGTGGCCAGTAAAGAGAAGACAAATTCGACAATGCGTAATATGTATTTATTTTGACGTGAAACAACGCGAGCGGGCGAGCGGCAGAGGCGACCTGATCCGCTCTGGTCTGATTGGTCATAGAACGACAAGGACATATATACAGCGAGAGAGAGAGAGAAACGTAGAAAAAGAGTAAGATACAGAGACGGGGACGGGGGCAGATACGGCGCTCGGCTCGTTCCCATTCGGTTGGTCGCCGGTTTGCTGCCGTCGGTATCGGAAATTGATTGGAGGCGAATGGATGGACCGAGCGCGCAGCTCCGGTCGATAGTCGGAGCCCATAAACTGCTATCGAAAACGCTCGCGCATAACTTTACGGAACTAATTTGAGGATTGTCGGCTATCTGTAATCGTTTCGAGCGGCTGCGGAGGCTGAAGAAGACGACGCCGCATGCAGATAGCCGGCCGGTCGGTCGCACCCTGTACGTCAATGCCGCTCTATTTGCATAGTCAACTACAAATCTGCTGGAGGTGCGGAGTAACGGTGCCGGGCTAAGACTGAGTAATTGCTTTGAACACAGAAACACGAACGATGTCAAGTTTATAGCCAGCTACAGTTTATTACAGAACAGCCAGTGTCACTAAAGATGTCCTCACCAGTCTGATGACGCAGACTGTGCCATTTTGTAACGTGCAAATATTTATGGGTTTCTTAGTCATATCAGCGAAATATGTGTTTATTATTTCTCTCAGATATCCGATGCTTAACTCAAGCTTTCGAAGCAGTCTATTGTCGCATGTTATGACGTGCGTTATGAATATGATGATATTGTAGATAGTGCATCCCGTGTCTTCTGTATGCATGTGTGTATGTATGAGAGAGCATTTGTAACGCGCCGCTCTTACAGCCTAAGCAGTCATGAGTGCGCGCCCGTAGGCCAAACCGAAAAGATGTGTCTTTAGCCTGCTACAGAAAAGTGTCAGTGTCAATGTTGGATCACGAAGTGACGGTGGCAGAGAGTTCCACAGTTTCGGAGCACAAGCAGCAGAGCTGCGTGGTCCAAAACTGGTAGTGCGGCAGGCTAGCACTTGCAGATCGCCACGAGCGGCAGAGCGTAGGTGGCGACGACGTGTACTAGCTGTAACAGGTACGCACAGCTCCTGGAAATACTGCGGAGCGGTTTGATGACGACACTTGAAGATGATCACGCAGAGCTTGAAAACTATCCTCTCGCGAACTGGCAGCCAGTGAAGATCATCATGAAGTGTCTGTGTTATGCGCTCAAACTTCCGCTTCCGCACTATGAGTCGCGCAGTTGAAAGGTTGAGATGTATCGCCGTATTACAACGAGTAGGTTTCCTGTTTTTCGTAATTATGTTGTTGTCATGCTTGTTCATTATCAGCGATGGTTGTCGTCATAGAACATTATTATTTGACTATCACAGAACTATCAGTACAAATAAACACGTCCATTCGTTGGAAAGCAGACAAAAAAATAAAAATAAGATTTTAAAACGGCTGCAGATCTACCGCAGAATTAACTAAAAAGCCCTTACTCGACGTCGCAAGATAATTTTTAACTGGCTGTTACTTAGTCACAGTTTCCAACTCAGGTCTGCTTTTTACCCACGGTCGACCACCTCAGCCATTGCTGAATGTCGAGTTTTTGTTATTCTCCGTGGTATTGAACTGTGGCTTATGATCTTCATCTGCTGACTTGACCTGGGCTTACGAGGAACCAGCATGCCAAATGTCTGGGTAAACTCAGCTCAACTTTGACTCAACTTTATGTTCAAACACGCAGTAATCAGTGAAACGGCTAAAATCAGCGTCAAGGAAGAACATTGCTCTAACAGAACGTCCAGGTAAAACTACCATGAAGTGAAACAATAAAACAGACGAATAAACTACGGATTAGAACAAACAGTTCATAAGTATTAACAGTAGTCTATAGACTACGTTGAGAGCAGCTCACAGTAGGTGCATTAGCGATACTGCTGTGAATGAAATTCAGTCATTTAGTTCACACGAACACACAGACACACAGACACCCACACCGAGTTGATTGCTCTACTTGGACCACTAGAGTGGTCGGTAGATACTATATGGCGTCTTGAAGAGCTCATAGGATCTCACGCAGTGGCGCTGTCGTTCGGTATCCAGCTCGGCGGTGTTTGTGTGTGTACGGAACGGCCGCCGAGTGGATGAATGCCGTCGTAGCACCCCATGTCACTGCCGTGCGACGTTGATGGATCGTAACGCCGGCGTCCGCGCGGCAGACCTACCGCAGAATAAGTCCAGTCGTGCCTACTCCAACTCTCGCGACTGATCCGCGCGCCACTCGAAAGATCGATGGTGAACTGGCTTCTCGTAACACATTGCCGAGCCGGAGGCGCGTCTGCCTCGCTGCCCGCCGGCGCTGGGCGATGCTTGACTCGATTCAACCACGCAACTACGAGTGCATTGTTGTCGTCGCCGTAAACACGGCCACCGACGGACCAGATAAATTTCGTTGCCCTCTCCGTGGCTACGGTCGAACGAGCGGAAACGATTGGTATCGCGCGACGAACGTGCACCAGGAATCCGTATAGGCTACCGACGTCCGGAACCCGCAGAAGTTCGAGTTGCTGTTGCGGTGAAAGAAGCCAATGTTTGGCGTGCTCCCGATAACAAGATCATCAACACATTGCTTCACAGGCGTGTTGGATAAGCCGCAAAATAACATTCTCTCATGTTTCAGAATAATTTAATGATGTATCTCTACGTAAAGTATATGGACGTCGGTCATGACGATCAAAGTGCTGATGAAAATCGATGCATTGACAACAGTCGTAAATTGCGAGAATTCAGCAACTAAGACTGGTGGACATGCCACCAGACATGCCAAGCAAAGTTATAGACAGAGCTAGAATGTTCAAAGACTTTTACGACTGCACCTGTGGCTTATCATGTTGACGAGAATGAGCCTATAACTGCAGACAGATTTTCAGAACTGCGTATTTGTGTGGAACTGCACGTATAGATAGAAATCCCTGGCCACGAACATTCGGGCATACAGCGGAAGAGCAAGAGACAGACCGCACAAGAACCGACGGTTGCCATTCGTTGAAGATCTACAGTGAAGAAAACAGCGAGTAATTTTTTAACGGCACATCAAGTGACATCGACACGTCGTGGGCCGTGATAAAGTTGGGAACGATAAAAGCAGAAAATCAGCAACAAATGATAGCAAAGGAAATGCAAAACCAGGGTTATAGAGCTACTATACCGTTGCGATATGTTCTTCGACGAGCTGGTTACAACGTGGGCAGGAGCAAATAATTAGACCTAGCTACGACGAGAACCAGAGGAAAAACAATTCGTCATCCGTCTATAGAGCCGTCATTTATGCGAGTACTGGAATCATCTGGAGCGGACCCCGAGAATTAGGCCTAATATTAATTTTCACCGTCGGTAAAACGCTCAACGTGATGACTTGTTACAAATCAAAGGTGAGAAAGAATGTCAACTGTTGATGCAAAAAGACTTGAAGTTTTGGGTTTTAAGTGCTCTGAACAGTGGCATATATGCACGAACAACATTTGGAGACGTCAATACCGACAAACTCTCCCAGATGGTATGGGGTGGCCCGGTCACCAATCGTTGTTGATGCAATTAAGTAAGTAAGTTCTTAAGTCTAAAAACCGTCATTCCTGTCCAACTCGACCACGTGAAACAGAAGCAAGTGGTCAAAGAATTTTGACAAAAGGCCGCATCGCAGAGGGGCAGATTTTCACGAAGAACAATGAAATGTGACGCCGACAAGTCAGAAGCAATGCAGCCGGCTGTGATGCCGTTATTGACAATTCAATGATGCCTTTTGCTGCATACACCGCAGCAGAGACTCCCAACCCTTTTCAGTGGGCTGGACAACCCAATAAAATTGCCTTTCCGTTGGGGGATCCTGACCCTTGCGCCCATCCGAGTTAGCCTCTAAACGGCATCTCGATCGGTTCAGCCGTTTGTGCAGGACCCATCCTTGTGGCCAACACACAAACAGACAGGCAGACCACGCTACGTGCGACAACTGTAACAATAGGCCGTATATATGCAATGCATGCAATACGGCCTAAAAATATAAACTTTTGAGGGGGATTTCCCAGTTGGTATACCCCTCAGGTAAAATATTGGGAGACGCGTTCCACTGATCCCCGGAATTAACGCCTATATGGCTCCGAAGTCGTTTCGCTACAGGGCTCCGACCGGACGCGCTCTCACCAGCTGCCCTATCTGCATAAAGGGACCGCTGAGCGGCAGAGGGGAGGGGAGGGAGAGTCAGACCCACGAATTGACTGAAATGACACCAATGTCCCACTGGGCAGGGGGAAATGAGGTCTAAAGGAAGATAGGGTAGTCTACGTTAGGTTAATACTGCAATTTAAAGCACGGGCCATAACTCGGGTCATTTTATCTGCGGCGAAGCCCACCGCATCTTATACGAATGCACAGCACGGCGTTGTTAGCCGTGCTGTCGTTGTCATGGACACAATAAACTTCGTCGCAGCACATTTTGTGGCTGCCTCACACGCAGACGTTCTGCGCTCATCCAACTGTCGTATATTTTGAAGCTTGCCAACTTGCCGAAGTCTACGGAATTTCCGCAAATGGACGACGTGTGTAGTTAGAGAGAAGTGAAGTGGGATAGGGCAGCAGCAACGTTCAGTCATCGGCATTAGGGATTTGCAGTATTACCGTTTTTAGGAACCTGGTACCCGATTGCAATTACCCGGGTATCCAGACCCGGTTTAAAATTTCATTATAGTAAGCAAAAATAATATGCGATGAAAATGTGCAAAGGGCGCCAAAGCTGTTTAAATGAAGTTGGTTTTTAGCAGTTTTTGAGAGCACTCACTGCGCAGCAGTGGTACCGAAATTGAATGCTGAACTTTGTAAAGTCTAACGTGCTTCGTAATACTGTCTGAAACTGGGCCACAAATTGGTGAAATTTAGTACAATCGTAGCGGAAAACCGGGCACGAACCGGGTAGCTGGTTCCGGCCATAATTCATTATGATCGACACTGCGGATGTGCTAGATAATCATCCGAGCGTAACCCAGGTATTTTAGTTCCGGCGAACAATGTATGGGACGCTTTATTGTGAGCTTTAAAGTGCAAAGCCTGTAAAATCGGGCATAAAACAGATACTTCCAAAAAGAACATGAAAGTGTCTCAACAACCCCATTCCGTGGTAAATTGCCAAACTATATTCCAGCAGGTTTATGGGACTAGGCGCTCTGGGCACCCTAGCTACGTCAGTAATGACAGCCCGCCTTATAACCTATTAATACACTGGCGGCGTCTAGCGTAAAGCGTATGTAACGGTCTGGCGTCCGTCCGTTCGTCTGTCTGTCCGGTCGGCATTATCTAACCAGGAGACAGCATGCGACGCGGCCAGCGTACATTTTGAGCCGACAATAAGGAGGACCGACATACTAATTTCGACTGATGCACACACCAGAAAGCCCTCACCGGAGGTCGCACCGACCACTCTAGCAACATTTTTCCTCCTATGAACGTGAACTTTGACCTATACATTTACCTTCGAACTTCATCTAAATACTATCGGCATGAACCAGCAATCAAAATTTCTAGGTCAAAGGTTATTTACTTCAAAAGTTATTTTCCGTAGCTACAGAGACACACACCGGACGGCCGCTTGCTCTACGTGGACCACTAAACGGTTGGCCAGTCGATTGACACAACGTTTATGCTGTGTCAACAACCGGCTGTATAGGACAAGGACAACTGAGTGAATACGTTGAGTCGGTGTTGTAGCGTGCATCTGTGAGGTCATAACAACGGCGACCGAGTTAAGTGCCTCTTGTCTGATACGCCAAGGTCTCGGCTAATCTGACTTTATGATCCGGTCCAGTCTCAACCACTCTCCAATCATTGCGCCGTGTTCCATTCTAGAGATGAGCGATATCAAGAAATGACGGCCGATAGCCCAGTATCGAGATACCGGTAATCCGGTTCGGTATACCGCGGTATTTGATGTCGGTTTCATTTACAAACTTGCACTTTTCGATATCGCACCACGGCATGACGACAGTAAATGTATTGTAAAGTACGAGAATAGCCATCACTCGTCATGGCACTGACCATTTGGTCAACATATCGCTTTTTTATTTACTTGAAATTTGACTTTTGATCTTGACCTTCGAACTTGACCCAGATAGTCAGCATATCGAATATCAAAAGTCATTTAATTCTAAGGTTATTGTGTGGACACAAAGACATACCAACACACACGCACGGGGCCAAGTGCTCTAGATGGACACTGGTCGGTAAATATACAGACGTTACAATACTGCCTCTTGCAGGCTTATAAAACAACTGTCGGTCCTCCTGATTGTCGGGCCGAAATGTACGCTGGCCGCGTCATTTGCTGCCCTTGGTGAGTCACGTTGAGTATGCGCCGATCGGACAGACGGACGGACGGACGCTGAACCGTTACATTACGCTTTCCGCTATAGATGCGGCCAGTGTGATAAGCAGTGCACTCTTCTGGGTGCTGCATTCTTCTAGTTAGCCTTGACGTAGTTTTGCATTGTCTCGATGCTTTCTGCTCTCATGTCGTTACTGCTACCCAGTGGTTAACGCATAAATTTGGAGCCAGGGAACTGTAAGGATGTGGAATATATATGAAACCCTGGATCGCCGTCACCAAACTTCATCCACCCATCGTGAGTAGCTTGAAGAAAATAACAAGTAAGCAACGAATTAGAGTTAATTATCGCCAGCACGTTCCAAGTTATGCGTTCCTTGGAAGTTTGCCTGTGTGGGGCCCCTGAATGCTCGTTCAGAGGCGTAGCCAGGATGTTTTGTCTATGGGTTCACATTTAGGAGATCTCGGAACAAAATTTTCACAGCAACGTAAGCACGAAGCCACAGCAATGGTGTACCACTAGTTCATAAATGTATCAACGGATTTGCGAGAATCTGAGGTCACTATGATCACTCATGGCTGGGGGAGTCCGGATCTCCGAACCTCCAGGTTGGCTGCGTGACTTAGTGGTAGAACGCCGGTCTTTAACCGGCGAACGTTCCGTGCCCCACGCTTGACCTGTAACTGATGGGTGACCACTTATGTGGGTAAACCATCCGCTATACGGTCAGCCAACTCGGCCGACTCAGCCTTTCATCTTTTCGGGGTCCATAGATGAGTAGTAAGCTGATCCAGATGTGCGCCACCTTGCTGGGGCGACGCCATCTGGTGAATGCTTACGAAATGCATGCAGAATGGCTCATTCCAGTCGTGAATAAACGTTTGGGTGGCAGGTAAAATTGTGTGAACCCCGTGCCATTTAGCCACGTGTCGCGCCGCTGGTGACTGTTAAGTCGAGTCTAAACGTTGGAAGGTGTGCATTAGCATTTGAACTTGGCCAGCTGCGCTTCGGGCCTAAGGCAACAGTGTTCCCCACGTTTTCTTTGCTTTAACCACCGCTGCTACCTCAACGCAGCGGAGTGTTACTGCCGTCGGTATACCGAGCATCTCTGTTCTGTTCCTCTGTGCTAACAACACTAACCCATAAAGCGTCCACCGTAAGCGTCAAGTTCGCCGAAGCAATCGGCACTTCGACAAGTACCGCTGAGTAGTCCAAACATCGTCATAGCCACGGCCTGGACTTTATAATACTAAATATTTGAATCGGTGTAATGTAGCCAGTACCATGGGGTGTATCCACGGTTTAAAAAATAAGGGGACGAATCATGGCGAGCGCCAGGAATCAGGCACCAAAGGCGCCCAGGGGGTGAGGTGTGAGGAGGGTGTCCCCCTGTTTGGGGAAGTGGCTATGCACCCTCACTAGATTTGTTTTTTTTGATTTTGAGCTCAAAATGGCAAGTTTTGGTGCATTCTGGGAGCTAATTTTATTGCAGTAGTACTGTCTTACAAGCATAAGCCGGTAAGCCTAGACTTTGGCTGGTAAATCCTGCTATTGCATTATTGTGGGTCAAAAAAGTGGGGTGGTGACTTTTGCATGACTGTCCCACTCGGCCTGAAATCTGGGGAACACGTCCCCCTGGTAGATACACCACTGCCAGTACCGTTGACGTATCGGCCGTCGTCAATTTGCTATTTCGTCGGCAGGCTTGTCGATTGGCGGTCGTTGCTGCCGAACGTTCGACTAAGTCTTGTACGGCGGCCGTCACTGATTAACGCTCGGCACATCCATATGCCTCGAACTCGTTGTTCGAGGGCACCTGGGTCAGTCGACGGTGACGTGCCACTGTCGGGATAAGTTCTGACCGGGGAATGGGACGTCGTGGGCGACAGACGACGGGAAATAAAGTTTCAGCTACTTGCAGTTGCATTTAAGTAAGTAAACAAGTTACTAAGTAAATAGTCAATTAATTAATTAACTGCGTATATTTGTACGCTGCCAGATGGTCGTAACTTCAGAGGGAATTTAATCAACATTACACTAGCCAGTGATTGGCTTGGCATTTTAGCAGGACCCGAATATAGGAAACTCCTCCAAACAAAGTTAAGTGCACAATTAATTATGGGCGGAATAAGGTATTAAGAGCAAATGCGCTGGAATACACCACAGCATGCTTCTTTAAGATTTTTTCAAAATTCTTTGCTTTTCCCTGAGAAGGGGTTTTAGCCTCTAATCCAAGATCCTAGCTAAGTTGCTGTCATTCTGTCATTGACTCTACCTGTATATTGTTTCACGCATTAGCTAATGTCAAATATCTAGGTCAGAGTTATTGTCAGGACACATAGACATACACGAGCGACGAGTGCTCTACCCGGACCACTAAAGTGGTCGAAGATTGCAAACAACAGCAAACTACTTTGCAAACGTTGCTGAGACGTTCCGCCTAAACTCGCCCAGTCGATTGTTGCTCAATCGTCACCGACCATGTACCGAAGCTAGTCCCGGTTGCGTCCGATTACCGACTAGCGACGTCGGCGGCGGACGCGGCGTATCGATGCGTTTCGAAGTGTATGGATCGGCGATGATAGTGACGATCGTCGTGTGTGGTCGTTGTTCTGATTGACAGAGGACCGGTGCGCGCCGGTCGGTGCGATGCTTGCGGCGAGCAGGCGCCTGGCGGCCGGTGACGGCTAGCATCCCGGCACACCGGCAATGCTCCAGCGTCCGACGCTGACTCCGCCTACCGTTGCCTACGTCACCGTTGTCTTGACGACGCTCACCGCCATCGATCTAGGTCGGTCCCTCTCCTATTTACATACTTCCTACTTACTTTTAGCGACAGTTATTGTGATTAGTCGCTTATGAATTCCCGCCATTCTGTGAACGTTGACAATAGTTATTTCCGCCAGTTTTGGCGGGGTTCTGTGTTCACCGCCGTTTGTCTGTCTGTTTGTCTGTTTGTTAGCAGGATAACTAAAAATGTTACTGATGGATATTCATGAAATTTGGGGAATCGGTATGTAATGGACCAGAAAACGGATGTTTAAATTTTGGAAGCGATATGGAACACATTCGGGATATCATGTATATCAGTCAGTTAGCCTACATAACGATCCATGGTACTACAAAATTTCCCGTGTCGTCGCTGCTTTCACTTTCTTTTCTAACTGTAAGTAAGCGACACATTTGCGGTGCGTAATTGACACTGTGCCGATATCAATGTGGCGTGGTGGGATATGCCTTCTACCGAGTGCCGTCTAGTCTTTAAACATTATAACAAAATTTGATTAGAATAATGAGATAAGATCCAGCTGGTAATCTTATCGTCACCAGTGATGTTACGCGTCGATTGCTATAACTCTGTGGTGATACATGGCAGGTCACGTGCTCAGCCCATTCACCAATGCGTTCTTGAGTCACGCCTTTTATTGGTTATTATGGAGAATGATTTTTGGAGCCAGTGCGCATGCGCCACATCACATGTCCTATGTGTAGGGGCAATTTTTCCACATATCTGGAATCCCTGACCCTGATTCGTCTATTAACTTCACAACTTATATGGCTCTACAATCAAGATAAATTGATTGGCCAAAATAATGTATGTCCCGCATGTTAAAGGCCTTACAGCTGTTTGCGCATAAAGGGGGTGAAAAACAATTACACTGGAATCTCCTACTCCAATTTGCCTATTCACTGTACACCTTTTATGGGGCTACAATGATGATTAAGGGTCGTTTACAGGTGATCAAATCCAATGTTAAAGCCGTTTTCGTGTAAATTGTCGAAATCCCACCGACATTGGGCTTAAAATTGCGGCTTTTGGGAAAAGGGGATCAAATATTTAAATTTTGGGCTTTGACCCCAAAAGCAAACCCTTGACCTATTTTGCGTCAAAGTCAGTGCAGGCGTCTTGGCTATGGGTGATCTTAAAAACCCCTCCAAATAAAAACGAAAATATAACCGAGTAAACAAATCACTGCGCGAAGTCGAGCCTGCGAAGAAACTAACCCTTTATTCGATCTGGATAACCTTTTGCAGGATTGTAGATATCCGGGACTGAATCGCCTAAGCAATTTTTTTGTGACGATCGTTTAAGGGGTTTGGGAGTAGCGGGGGAACCAAATTTTGCCGTTACCCATCGACTTTGATCGTCGTACTTAGAACACTCGCGTCCCACCGTCCCACCGTGCGAGTGTGTGATTATATTGTCGTGATTACTGTACAAACGCCGTTTAATAGCTTTCTTCGTGAAAATTTCTCATGAAAAGGTTGAACAGATGAAATGAATGCATGCAGTGATTCTGTGTGCACACTGTTTGCACGATGTCGGCGGTCGCGTTTTTCTCTGCTGTGCACGAAAGTCTAAATTAGTCGAAAAGGCCACACGTCAACATGAATTACGTTGGCAGTTAGGCATATATTAACGGTCAGAATACGAAAGGATGCCGCTGCGCAATTAGTATAGATGGATGTATCTCGCAATCCTTGATCAACGCTTTCATCTCAGTTTTACCGGAAGCCTGTGGGAATATCAGGAACTGCTTTCATGTATCACGGATGGCAGAGCTCGTCTTTTACGGAGACTGAGTACGGTGATACGGTGTCAAGAGACAAAGAGCGAATGCTGCGAGGAGGTTGAACAGAGGTTGTGTAACTGAGACAGTGCAATGAGATATGCTTGTCAAGTTTATTTGACGAGATTATCAATACACAGTTGAACCGGACTAACAGTAGGAACTGAAAACGAATCGTTAGTGTAACTGGTGAAACAGTTGAACTAGAAAGCCCTCACTGAAGGTCACACCGATCACTTTAGCATTATTTCAGCCGACCGAGAATTTTCGCCTGGCTATTGTTATTTTATTTACTGTTTACAGTTCAAGTCTGCTTTTTATACAAGGTGCTGTAACTGGGTTTTCCAACTGCTGTTCAACCCCAACCTCCACTCCATCTTTGCCTATGACCTTGACCTTTAAACTTGCCTTACAGGTATGATCGAGATGAACAAGCATGCCAAACATGTAGGCCTGGATTAAACGTTATTTCGTTCGAAACTTATTGCGCGTCGCACTGGAGATTGCCAAGTCTGTGGCGCCGAATGTTGTTCTTATTTGGACAGAATGATGTCATACGAACAATCGCGTACGTATATTTACTGTAGTGGCGCGCTTCCGTCTTGCTTCTGCCGCTGACACCCGACTGTTTGCAATCTTGTGTCTCTGGGACGTACTGGTGACTCTTGTCTGTCTAGGCCTAGTCTTGTATTTTCTGCCCATGGCGAAATAAACGTGTTCAATAACCTTTCGAGTCGCACTGTACAGCGACGAAAGAATTGAGGCATGATGTCTCGAGTAGACTGAATTGTCTGCTGGTGTTGTTTAGGTCAAGGAGAGAAGACGCGCCATGGCGCCGCCAGCGGACGGTGCTACTATCTGCACAGTTGCGTGCATCATCTATCCGAATACGAGCGCCTTATATCGGGAGGAAACATCTCGTTTTCGCACTCGGCGCTCGCCGACGCTTGCGGGTAAATGCTACACACACAGCTGAAAGACGCCAGTTTAATTATAGTCTTTTTCGCTGCCTATTTTTACCGCTCGACCCGTATGCAGCGGATATGCGTAGCGAAGAATGTGCTATGGCCCATCAGCGTCCGTCCGTCTGTCCGTCACAGTCTGGTATTGGGTATTTTATTAAAATGTCTATGAATTCCAGTTTTATTTGCGGCAAAGATGAGAATGAAATGCTATTGCTATCATCCTCACTAGGGGGTGCATTTTGCAACCCGTGGTAAGGATGATAGCAATAGAATTTCATTCTCATCTTTGCACATAAAACGGTGTGTAAGATATCTTTACGTATCTCGGAAGCGATACAAGATAGGGGTATAATTATGCGCTTGTATGCTCGGATCGATAACATTTTAAATGCGGTATTTATGTCGGATCACTGGTCTGATTTCATATTTCAGCAGCTTTAGTTCATACGTCTGTTCGATAGACAAGACCGTTCGCGGAACGATTCCGAACGAATTCGGGCTCTCATTCTACACAGTGATCTAACTCTAAACTAAACGGGCATCGCGCGCTATCATCACCAGCTGACAGCTGCACGAGCTTGGCAAATATCAGCTCATCAGTGACTGCCGAAACTGCCGAACTTCATCCGGAAGTTAACGTTGAAGTGGAAGCGGAATTTCCAGGGGTAAGATGGCTATGAAATATCTCGTGCAGTGGAAAAGTGGACCATATAAATGTCCTGTTAAATGCGTTTTTTCGTACAGTGTGGCACTATCGGACTTGGTGAGTCTGCAGTATTTCGGTCACCTAATTCAGGCGTCAGTCAGCAAGGATCAGCACAGGGTGGTGGTGGCAGCGCTACAGACCTTCACCTGAATGGAAGCGGCGCTTCACGGTCAGCGAGCGACCTCCTGGATACGTACGTTGGAAAATAAAATGACCTCAAGCCACTGAACCTTGAATTGAACTCTGCCTGACGCAAAGCATCCAGAAAAGTAGACTGGCACGAAGTGTTATTGGCACGGCTACGCTTCATGGACTACGCCAGTGAATGAACGAATGAAAGAGCATGCCCAAGTTGACAAGATTTAAACCGGCATAGCGCGTCGCGCGGTTCCTCTGCGGTAGCTGAGCTTCTTGGTCATCCTTTGACCGTGAACTTCGACATCATTTCTTCACGGCTGCGAGTACAAGTCTGTGGTGCTATAGCTACGTCGAATTTGACTTCGAATTCGTCCTAGAGAGAGTCAAATTGAACCAGCACGGGGAGAGATTATTTAGTTCAACAGTATTGTTCGGACACAGACGCACATGCCGGACCGACGGCTCTACCTGTACCACTAAACTGCTCGGTAACTAGACTCATCGGCCGCTACCCGCCTTATTACGTCGACAGCTAACTTATTACGCTGGCCCCGTCCATAGCGGAAAGCGTAATGTAACGGTCGGACGCCAGACGTCCATCTGTCTGTCCGTCGTCTGTCTGTCCCGTCGGCATACTTACCGTGACTCATCTCACCAGGGGGCAGCATGCGATGCGACCAGCGTACATTTCGGTTCGACAATAAAGAGAACCGACATACTTGTTTTGTACTCGTATCCGGCGTACGGCTACGCATCCTGCTCCCTTCAGTTAGTCAGTGCTGATTGACGGGCAGAATATTACATCTGAAGAAGGTATATAGGTATTGGAAATGAACAGTTCGCGACGCATAACGTCAGAGGATGCCAATGTTGCGGCGACAACAGGCGGAAAACTCGCGTTACGCATGCGCAGACCGGCGTGACGTCGAGCCGGGTACGATCCAGGCCGACCGTTGCGTCACGTGCGCGTGCCGCTGTTCGACGTCGCGGCCCATTGACGTCTATTTCCGGTCGGGACCGATCAATTTCCCTTCGCCGTTTGAGGCGCGGTTCCGGCGGCGAGATGGCCGCGTGCCGAGGCCGCGCTTCCGTAACGCCGAGCAGCGGCCTGCAGAGGCAGCGTCGACGTAACCATAGCAACCACACGGGCGCACTCAGCCGTGAAGAAATGATGAGCCTCGGGCCTGGACAATAGGCGACGTCACAAGCCTCTATGGAGGCAGAGAGACCAACGGCAAGAGACAACGACGATGAAGAATAGGACGTCAATGAGTAGCCCTCACTCGAGGTCGCACAGACCACTTTAGCAGCATTTTAGCCGACCGTGAATCTTCAGCTGGTTGTTACTTATTTACAGTTTCCAGATTAGATCTACTTTTCAACTACAGTCGGCCAGTATTGTGACTGTTTTTCATAGTTTCACTTTCACTTTTCAATCAAAATGGAACATTATTCCGTGGTGTTTTACTTATGACCTCGACCGTATAAATTGGGGTGCGGACGTTTCGACGACAAGACGTTTCGACGACAGACATTTCGACGACAACCCATTGATCGACAGACGTTTCGCCGACACGGGTCGGACGTTTCGACGACACATTTTGGAGTTTAGACGTCTCGACGACAACCCTTGGACGTTTCGCCGACAATTATGTGTGAACTTTGTGCCTTGTTTAATTAGTTGTGATTTTTCCTTTATGCAACGTTCGTTCAAATGCCTAGTATTATTGATCGACTGAGAATCTAAATTCGACTGATATACGAAGAGAAATGCAGAAGGATAGATTTATGAAAGTGTCGTTTGTATTACAACTTTTATTCGCCACAAGCAGCCACAGAGAAAAAAGACAAGAATGAAACACATCAATCTCAGCATATACTACTACTACACACAGAACATAACAATCTCTAACGATCATGCACTAGAGTCGTCATGTAAAGTAATAGCAAACATAAGCTTATAATAATACAGAAACGTCAAATATTTAGCTAAACAGCCTGTAAAAACTGTTGTAGGATACAGAATATTTCTGTTTAAAATTTTGCCTTCTTTTGTTAGCAACATCCTTAAGAGACTGGCAGTTAAATACCTGCATACAGTCTGTAATTGTCTCACGCGACTTAGTACAAAATATTTGACTGAAACAACTACTAACCGCAAAATCCAACGAGTTAATACGAACGTTGTTTAATGGACACACTTCTATTGCATAATACAAAACTGGGAAACATTTCTTTTTCAATAATTTAATAATAAACATTATTTAAACCGGCAATAAGCAGGCGCTTCATTGTGATCAAAGGTGAATTGGTGTGCAGCATTTCGTTTGAAACCTACTTCTGGCGCGTTTTTAGAGATTGACCTAAAAATTTCGGTGTCGTCCCACTTGTCCCGGGATCCACGAGTCCCGGGGTCCACGAATGCTTTGTTGACCGATTTTTGTTTACCGCGCGACGCAGCAATGCTAGTGCGGTCTTGGCAGTCGTAATTCTGTCTGTCCGTCTGTCCGTCTGTCCGTCACACGCGACGCGTGCTTTGCCACACGAAAGAGAAATCACTTTCGTTTTGTGACAACAACAGCGTTTGGCAGGATGAAATTAGCGCTCAAAGTGACCACCCGTATTCGAAAAAACCCGACTTTGACAGATTTCTGCTTATAACGTCTCAACCGTAAAATTCAATTATTACGAATAGGAAGTTGATCACGGGCGTTCCCACCAGCTATAGATGAAGTGCGTACGTTACCCTTACGTGTTCCAAAAGTTGGTTCAAAAGGGAATTTGCCGTTTTTGTGCATACATTTTAACCTATGCCTTAATCTGCCATAAAGTTTCTTCACGTGAAAACGTCCAGCGGCAAAGCTGTCACAAAGTGATATATCTGATGTCAGATAAGGG
>Ga0209780_1000472_pt1 | contig 21437 bp, 11 predicted proteins | sample WorMetexBAHAMAS2_FD_187384 | JGI IMG/M metagenome (GOLD analysis project Ga0209780, IMG submission 187384) | Marine gutless worms symbiont microbial communities from Max Planck institute for Marine Microbiology, Germany - Inanidrilus exumae... | ecosystem: Host-associated > Annelida > Digestive...
ATGTGATCGCTAGCTTCTGTGCGTTGAATTTGCGCATAAAATTTTGATATTTGCTGTTTTAGAACGGCGGCTTTTACAATGAAGAGAAACTGAAGCCAGTTTTTGTTTTTATAATAATAAGGTAAAACGTTACAAAATAAAACAATGCATCGACTATCGGTTCATTGGCAGTTGCAGGGCTGGTTAAGCCTCTAACGCAACGCCATGAGAATTTTACCTGCGCTTTCTTTACACGCGCTTTCCACACTTGCGTTGTTTACATGCCGATTCCATTACCCGCGCAATCCATATGATTTACTTTACACGCTGTTTCCATTACCTGCGCTATCAATAACCTCAAAATGACCATTACCTGCAGTTTCCTTATACGCTCATTAAGCCATCCCCGCTGAACGTGAAAGTTTATATCAACTTTCGCGGCTTTTTCTTTAGCAGAAAATGTATTTAAATGTATTTGGTTTAAGCGCAAGGAAACCAAAGTATATAAATAAGTGGTCAAAGAATTTTGACGAAAACTCGCTTTACAGGGGCGCATTTTTCACGGAGACAATGTAATATGACATTCACCAGTCTGGAGCATTGCATACGGCTGCCGCAGTCCCGCTGTCGCCGTTATTGATTTCTTTTGCTGCGTAAAGCGCCGTAGCACTGACTCCCAATGCTTTTCAATAGACCGGAGAATCCCAGTCTCCCTTGGTGGATCTCGATTCCATAATACATGTTTCCGTGGGCCCACCCGAGTCTACCCTCCAATCGGCATCTCGATCGGTTCAGACGTTTTGCAGGGCTCACGAACGCGACCAACAGACACACAGACCACGCTACTCCGTCTGTAGCAATAGGAGCGCATCTTATGCACTGAATGCACGCGATGCAGCCTAAAAACAAACATTAATGAATAATCTACATGCCTAATTTTTCAAAGAACACTAACTAATTTGGATTTGGCTGGTAATGTTAGGAACGGTCGAAACGACATTCATCCGTGCGTACTAGTCGGACTGTTCATATCTCTTCGCCCATCTGACCCGGGATCACTGCCCGACGTCGACAATCACAACGCTGACAACCTTCTCGAAGACACTCTTCTGTTCGTTGAGCTTCTGCTCCAGCTGATCTGCCTTGTCGAACGCGTTTTCTTTCTCCAATTTCATCGCCTGCATCTTCTTCTTAATCGCGTCCATCGTGTTCGTTGCCACAGACATCTTGGCTTGTTTCTAATTGATGATCCCTACATCATCATCATCATCATCAGCATTATCATCAGCAGTATACAGTAAAATGTGCTGCATGCATCTATCGTCCGTGCAAGGCGTCTGATCAGTGATTTCCAGATTTCATAAATAACACTTTCACGTATACATAATACCAATAGAGACGCAATACGTCGACCTATCGCGTATTTTCTATAGACTGCTAAGACTGGGCAATTCTGTCTATTAGAGCCGATTCTAGCAAGTGCACTGCTATATACCTCTTCGACGGGGGCGTATCTGTCAACGAAACCAGGAAGAGTCCCCCTTCCCCAAAACATACCCATCTGAAAACAGGGTCGGTCTCCGGACAGAAACTACAAGTAGCTCAGCTGTCGCTGACAAACCCGTGCGACGCGCTGCATCACTGCAAACGCAAAATTAAAACAGTCGAGTGACCATAACCACGCCCCTTTTGTGGGTGCTATGTGTTATGTCATCCTGTTGCTAAAATTGATATAGCCTACCTGTGTACAAAATATGACGACTTTAGGTTCAGCGGTTTCAGTGATATGATTGGAGCCCCAAAAATTTTTAATGGGTCACATGACCCTATAAGGGACGGTTTGTCGTCCGTAGGCTGTGACTTGCACATTCAACCTGTACATCAAATTTGAAGTATTTGCGATCACCAAATACAAAGATGCATAAGGCAACGCAAAATGTAGAAATTGAGGTGGTTTAAGGTGGTTAGGGGTCACCCAAGGTCATCGGCAACATAACCATTCGATATAGAGCGCATGTGACTTCCTATTCAAATTTAATAGAAACTATGATGTTATCTTGTACCGTTCTCGAGATCGCTCATTTTCCAAAATGTTACGTTACGTGACAGTGACGACGCCCCTTGAAGAGACAGTTTGTCACCCGTAGGCTGTGACTTGCTATGATCAACATGCACACCAAATTTGAAGTCTCTAGCTTTAGCCGTCCCAGAGATATCTTAGGGGTACTGAAAATTTAAAATGGGTCACGTGACGTGAACACGCCCACTTGAGGGATGGTTTGTCATCTGTCGGCTGGGACTTGCTATGTTTAACTCACATACCAAATTTGAAGTGTCTATCATTACCTGCAAGGAAGAAATTAAAGGCAACGCCAAATGTAAAAATTCTTGTTTTGAGCCACCCTTTGGGGGACTTAGGGGTAACGCACAGGGTTCATCTATGGCTCGAAGGAAAGCGCATTGTCGACTTCCTATTAGTGATAATTGAACTTTCTTCGCTAGCTGTCACGGCTGCGGCACTATTAAGCGAAATCTGTCGAAATCGGCGTTTTCTGAAGGGGTGGGTCACTTTGAGCGCAAATTTTAGATAGATGGGGACATCGCCCGCAATCCATCTATAGACCATTAGATAGAGGAATGATGTAGCTACAACAAACAACTTGGCTGCTGGACGTTTTCACATAAAAAAACTTTGTAGCAGACTTCTTTCGACAGAAGTTGAATTTTACTGGCAAAAAACAGCAAAATCGCGTTTTGTGCCACCCTTTGGGGGACTTAGGGGATAACGTACACGGTTCATTTATGGCTCGTTGGAAAGCGCGTGATCGACGTCCTTTTAGCACTAGGCCTAATTTAACTTTTTTTTCGCCAGCTCTCACGGTTGAGGCGTTATGAGCGGATATTGGTCGAAATCGTGGTGTTCGAAAGGGGGTGGGTCACTTTGAGCGCAAATTTGCAGGGGGGAAGGGAGGGTCGCCCACCAACGACCAACGACTGTTGGCGGCAGAAAACTAGAGTCCCTGGGCTATCACTTGGCGTTGTTTGTGTGATCCTACGTTTAGCCGATTACGTTTGGCGATTTAAACCCCAAAATGCGTTTTGGAATCCTGCAAAACTCCCTGTGCAGAAATTTCCAAATTTTTCACGATTGTCACCACCGGCACACTGATTCATGTCTGTTGTTTCAAAAATGGCCGAAATCCGTGCGGTATAAGAGCAGCCGAAAGGCCGAATTGTATTCTTATACCCCTGCCCGAAAAAATGTGCGCCCTTTAGTGGAACCCCTGGGATGATTTCCCCAATTTTTGTGTGATACCCACGGTTGTTCCTCATTTATATTCCGAATTCTGCCCAAGTCGGTTCAGGTTTGGAGGAGTTATAGCCGAAAATACCCTTCCGCGGCCTGCCAATAGCGACTGCAATATAGGCTCTTCGAGCACGATTGCAACATCATCATCATCATCATCATCATCATTTAATTCGTTAATTCAAGTGAACAATACAATACAAATAATGCAGAGAGTAAACAGGAGTCACAAGGCTATAATAATAGCTAAGGTATAAGGGTGAGTTATTATAATAAATGTAAATATGAAAGGTCTACCTTGACAGCAGGTATAAGCCTATGTTACACGATGTTTGCGGCGCACCGTGCGTTCGACACTGAGCCTTTCAGCTGCTGTATCACACGCAGTTCAGTTACTTTTGCATCACGTGACTACGCGTCAACGTCACGTGACCAAGCCCCTGACATTACGAGCATACTTAACTTCGAGTCGCACATACAAATTTATGTTTCAAAATTTTAATTCATTTATTAACGCAATGGCATCAACTCGTCAATAATTAACATTGGGGGCATGCCCTGTATATTAAGCTGTCTCAGATAATCCGCACTCCGGGTAGCCCGGCCACAGAACATTTTTACCCGCTCGACGTTATGCTAGCGTGGCATTTGCTGTCATCGTGTGTCCGTCTGTCTGCCTGTCTGTCCGTCACAAGTCGGAGTTGTACCAAAACGGCTAAACGTAGGACCGGATCTAAAAAAACAACGCCGCACGGTAGCCCTGCATGGGACACTAGATTATGACACAAAAGATCTCTACAAAATTCTATGGGATCACCGCAATGGTGGTGCCAAATGTGTGGGGTATGTAAAAATTGAGTTTTTTTTCGACCGGTGGAGAAGTCTTCGGCTCATACGCCTTACCGCCGAAAATCTGTGTCCATCAACTACGGCGGTCCGCGACCACGGCGGTGCGTATTCACGCAGTGTCAACAACAACGTTGGTGACAGTCAAAGTTTGTTGATCACAGTCACGGTTTGGTTGATATCAACAACGTTGGTTGTCGTGGATGTCTGTTTATCACACGTAACTTACTTCTCACTTCAGCATTGCATGTAGCCTACGCCTATGCACTGGGCATCGCATGCTCGCTGTGCGATATTGGAGTCTATTGCAACGATGCGTGCACAAAACTATGCTGGTAGTCGAATAAAAAGTCAGCGCATGTTTGAATTTGAAGTGCCCTCAAGGTACAATAACAACTTTAATAGTAATGCATGAAAAATAATTCCACTATGTTCACATGAACATTATGTCAGGTGCTCGTAACAATCTGTCTTTGCGTACTGCTGTTATTCCTGTGTACCTTGACTATATAAAGCGAGCAAAGACAACACTGTCTTTTCACCTCCTTCCACCTCGAAGACCACTCCATCAAACTCTCCGGGAAATAGGCCATGGCTTTGAACTACCCAGCTATATATACAAACTTCTTCACAAGCAGTCCTTTCTCACCAATTGTCTATTTAAGTAAGTTAATACCCCCGCTTAACTAAACTCCTCAATTTTCATTATTTCATTTTAGAAATTTTAGAAATCCAAGATGGTGGACGGCCATCATTTGAAAACCGTTAAGTCGCAATATCTCAGTAATGGTTTGGCCGCACGCCGGAAACTATGGAATGCCCTTGGCCCAATGAACTTTACTCATCCACCCCATACACTAGATATGGAATGCCCTTGGCCCAATGAACTTTACTCTGCCACCCCATACACTAATGCCCTTGGCCCAATGAACTTTACTCTGCCACCCATACACTAGGCCTACACTTACTATTTTACGTAATAAAACTGCAACAATTACAAAAACAAAAACTGCATTCAGTTTCTCTTCTTTGTAAAAGCCACTGATTTAAAACAGCAAATATCATAATTTTATCCGCAAATTCTAATCACCGAAGCTAGCTTTTACATTTATGACAGACCGTTGACTGAAATAAATGTGATGCATCTTTTGACAGTAGGCCTATTGGTGTGTACAACTTTGTTGTTTTAAATACTTGTTGCAATGTCTCTTATGTTTGGATATATTCGTTCCGATAATTTTGGCCATTGAAAAAAACGCAATTAAGACCCTTTAAAGAAATTGAATATTTTTTGTTTCAACTGCTCTATGAACCCGATACAACCGCTGTGCCATATGTGAAATCGTCTGCCACAGCTATGTGTAACGGAAAAAAACAGACGTTGACATCATTACGAACTGTTGAGTGCTTTATCATTATGTATGAAATCAATACTGTGATGCCCCTGTCTGAAGTCAGCACTAACACACACTTGACTTAGACGGGGGCATCACAGTATTGATTTCTATTGTAATTACACTTTGGACACGCGGTCCCAAAATGGTCTCTCATTTTAGACGGTCTAGCGTTTTTTCACATTTCCACATTTTCTGTCTACCTTTTACGATTATCAGTGGATGTTAGCTATACATGCCCAATGTTAATTAAGGCCTAATTTTTTACTGGACGCGTGCACGTCACGCGAGCTGCATTTACGGTACGGTAGGTAAATTCACACAGGGGCCTATCTGTTTGATTTACACATCAAACTCGGAAATGGCTAAAACAGACTGTTTAACATAATGTCTCCTTCAGTGCTCTGACACTTGTTTGTGCGACAGGACCGGCACGGCATCCAACTTGTAAACCTCTACCTCAAGATTCTGTTCTGGAACATGTGCAGGAGAACCAATGGGAACCAGTTGAAACTCGGGTTCAAGTGGAATTTTATAACGGAGAAGAGAATGTCTAACAAATCATCAAATACGACTTCTCGAGCGTTCCCAGTAGACTTTCCAATTCTTGACTCGTTTTAAGTGGAAGGTGAAGAGTGCGACGATGGGTCAACACTAATCGATCCGGCTACGCGACGACGGACCCTGGGTGACCGTGCGTTTCCAGTTGCAGCTGCCCGTGCCTGGAACTATCTGCCGTCTTTCGTCAGAGATGAATAGTCACTGGCGGCCTTTCGACGGCAACTGAAGACAGTACTCTTCAGGACATCCTTTAGCGATGATGCTAATACCTGAGCCGCGTCACTGTTAAACACTGTTCAGTGTTTGTTAGGTGGCCCTTAAACGTTTTGTGCGTGATAATGCCACCCTGAACATCAACGTTTATAATAATAATAATACTAACACTCACATCCGAAGCCTATCATAGTGTCGTCATCCGTAACGCTAAAATGAATTCTGCGATCACAGCGATCACGTTTTACACTCAGCTTCTGTCCACCGCTGGCTTGAGGGATGCACCTTGCGATAATCTTTCTCCGCTAACTTGTAGGCCTACGTCCCTCGCACTGACCTCCATCTCGGTTCACGCTCGTTTCATATTGCAGCTCCAACAGTCCGGAATTCTCTTCCTTTCACCCTTCGTTTGTCTCAAACCTTGAATACTTTCCGAAAACATCTTAAAACTAATCTTTTCCAGTGTGCTTTTAATAGCCCATAGCGACTCGTCCAGCGCCTGATTCATTCTACTGAATGATTATGGCGCTTAGTCAAATTTTATAAGGCCTAATTACTTACTTAAAAGGTCGTACATCGACTACATACGACGAACAATGTCAAGAGAATTCACAGGAGATATGGCAAATTTCTACTCCAGGACGGTTGTTTGAGGTATAGCGTCACTTTCAACACAATTCAGGTCACATCACGCCTTTCCACGCCTTAGGAGGAAATAAAATTCCTTAGTCTTTTTACGTGGACCAGACCGTTCAGGCGACGGACTTAGCGTGTCAGGAGCCGTCAAAACAAGTCTTTTTTACAGAAACCCACGATTGCATTATGAGTCTAGGAAAACATAAATAACAAGACATTGTCAACATTAAGGCTATTATTACAATTATAAATTCTAAATACTCTTGTGGAAAATGAAAATCAAGTGCTGCTGAAAAAACAGGTGTAGTAAACTACGTAGAAAATAAAAATAATGCTGCAACAGTGACTGAAAACGTAGCAGCCGATAACTGCAGATAATCACAGATCATGATTGTTATCACCACAATAATACACATATACGATCATATTACTGCCACACATAAAATGCTGCCTAGAAAAGATGGTGAGCCACTAGCACTGTTGATAGCAGCAGTGATGACACTGACAACACAAGCTCGCATGGTAGTAATACTGCATGGAATGTAACTCGAAAACGTTTAACACGGTGTATCACATATAAATCTGTCAGCAGTTTGAGGCATACATAGGACTCGACGTGAAAATCAACAAAACGCTGCATTAAACAGCAAAATGTCATCACCCAACAACTTTTAGTCGTCAACCAACTCTGACGTTATGACCTTACGGTGGGGCCCACCGAAATGCACGTTGTTGTTATTATTTTTTGACCCTCATAATATGAAACTATTGTATAAAAATGAGGGAAGGGAAAAATTAACCAAGAATGCGAAAGCTAGAAAGGCTAATGATCCAGTCAGTCATTCAACTCAAAACCGAATTTAAACGAGAGAAAGGAGAACAGAAATGCACTGGAACAGAAAAGAAATCTCTCAATCGCCACTGGACTCTTATGACTCTTATGAGTCTTGAGGGCAACGGGCTGGAAAATATATTGAGCTACCAATTCCCTGTATTTTGAAGCCTTGCGAGTGCCAGCCATTTCGGCTACAGCCCCGGCGGACGCATTACCAGTCTGCAAGTAACAGCTGGCCGTTGGACACATCACACACCACCATCACGTCCCAGCAGATTATAAGCATTTAGCAAACACTCATCATTACAATGATAATACGACAACATATGCAAAAGTAACACAATAATGATCGCAGTCATTCTTCAAGCAGATTTGAATCACAAAGGTTGACAGTTTGTTGAATAGTACATGCAGTGCAGCAATGAACAACATGATTTAAGATCAATGCAGCCCATGTTTAGGACAGTCACACTGCTAAAATTGACATTCCAAGCTATAGAACCTCAACTGTACAAAGAAATTAAGACAACTGTTCAAGCAAGATGTTTTATAGGCTCGCTGCACTTTCTGCAGTTAAAAGCAGCATTATTAAGACTCACAATGTAAGGTGCATACAGATCCTTTTTATACTGGACTCAGTTGCCGTTTTCTTGGCGTAATCATTGAGTGTTGGTCAGTCTCAGGAACCAAGCATTTCACAGACATTTTTGGGGACTGTGTGAGTGACTGTTTTACTGCTGTCACTGCACTGGAAATTGATACACATCAGCTCACTATACTACATCACGGAATGTAGCTGAATTTCTCACGCAGTACAGACATGCAAATAAGCAATTAAAATGAGATCAACAACAGCTGGTGTTTCCTGGCATAGGTAAACAAAGGCACTGCAGGCTTCGGCACTGTACCATAGAGACATCCATTAAATAAGTATGTGGAAATTCCAGTTGACCACAGAGAAGTGATGAAAAGTCACCACAGAGAAGTTCGTTGGTATTTCCTACTGGAATTGGCCGGTGCTGCAATGTTTGATGCTGCCACATTGTTCGGCCAAGACCGTGGTGCGACTCCAAATATATTCCATGCAGAGTTCATGTGGCTATTACCTCCTCCAACCACACGTGTTTCTGGCCTGCAAACCAATTAATCACAGATATTTACTGCTAGTATCAGCTGGTCTTTAACAGGCTGTCCTGTCCCCCGAGTTGCCAGTTGCCAAAACGTTTGTATGGTAACTGCAGCAGGTGTTTTTTTACTTCCTGTTGTGCCACCAAGTGTCAAAGCACAGAAGGGACTCAAAGTACTCACCCCAACAATGGAAAAAGTCACTCACATTCCTCATCCTTTCTTGATCTACTGATTCCAGACAGAATGCAGCCTGCACCATTCTCCAATGCCAGTACACAAACGTCGTTTACCGTGTTATGCTTTAATGCAATGCTCTTGATTTCTCGCAGTCAGACCAATAGATGGCTTGTACATAACCTGCTCTTCACTCTTGGTAACACTACAGCAGCGTACCCATCAACTTCTACAGCTACATGCTAAAACTTCTGACAGAGAAAAAAGGAGCCTCATATCTCAAGTAAAGAACTAAACATCGATATGGATTACAACAACTACCGGTACAACAACCGTTTCACGGCTATTATTCATGTTAACCTGTTTTAGCTGGCACCCCAAATAAGAAATGGAGTAGATATCATCATATTGTTGAATCACGTATGGTGGTCGGGCATTGGCTGTCACAGCCCATTGTCATGGAACTTGCTGCCTAAACATCTATGCTATCCTTCCTACAGCACTTCTGTTTATGTCCAACTACTTGAAATATTTCTTTTCTCAGTGTACTAATGTATACAGCACGGTAGAGGCTTCTTGGTGACAATGCACTGTACAAATTTACGTTTTATATTACATTACACTACACTGTTGGGGTAAAGCTTTACTGTCCACATGCTCTTGCTGATGGCAACCAGTGAGTTCAGATGAGGGAGAAGACGTCAGATTTCTCCTCAGGGTTGTTACATATACCGTCTCAGTATGGATATGGTGCCGGTGACGTCTCTTATGGATTAGATATTTTAATGAATAACTAAAACAAAAGTTTCATTGCTCTACAGATTTCAAATTTAAATAAATTAGCCCCATGATAGACTGACAGTCGACTCTTCACAACTGACATTTCTGCCAAGTTCAAAATCAAGTGACAAAAAACTAGGACAAATATCAAAAATCCGGCCCAATCAAAATTAGACATTGTGCCCTAGTTTAAGAATAAGTGGTCAGTTGCTAGCTCCCATTGTAAATGACGGAAGAGATAGCTTTTAAAAATGGAAGAATTTCCAACTTTCAAGGGCTCGTGACCTTCACCTTAGATCGGGTCATACTTCATACTGTCGTGGATCACTCATCGACCTCTACCTACACGCCAAATTTCACTGAAATTGAAGAAACTTTTTGTGGACGGATGGTCGTACCTACATACGTACGGACATTTGAGACCCACTTTTATAGGTCGACTCCGAAGAGTCAACTTAAAAATTTACCACGATGGCGTGCCATGTACAACTTGGTAAGATGACCTGACTACTTAAATGGTTTTCAGTTTTATGACATTTCACTTTTAATCACAGATGTAAACATCTTGAAGGTGTTTGCTACAATACGTATGTGTAATTCTAAGCTGTAAAGCACCAACCATTTAACGGCAATATTCAGGTGAACCTATTGCCTTGTTCTTCTGCCTCCAACTGTACTGGAAAAGAACTTTGGGAATAAGTGGCACATGTACTTATGGGCCAGACGCACTTCCTGTCTGCAAGCAATGGTGTCAAAGCAATGAAGGAACCAATATTAAACAATGAACAAGAATTGTGTATGCAATTGTTTTACTGAACCACAGTTTGCAGCTCTCCAAAATCCAAATTCTATATCCGGTTTTGCTGACAACCGAATACAAAGTCAACACAGATTAATATTAACTCCGTTCATATTTTCTGATGATCTGTGGAAAGACATGGCAACCACAGTTGCAAAACTACCAAAATTAGCATTTGTACACATCTAAAATTGGACATGTACTTCCGGTTTGATAAGGAAAAATAGCTAACCACATTATCGAGCCACATTTAAAATTTGGCTAAAGTCAGTAAAGAACAGCGGACATAATAAGTTCGACAACCAATCTGATAACAGACACACATATACACATAGACACAAAAGTATCCAATGCATTGGATATAGACAATTACCAGTTCTGAGTGGTTGCTGCATGTGTAAGCTTCACACGTCCGCCATGTCGGTCCATGTATGAGTGACAGGCACTGTTCTGTCTGTCACCATCAGCAGCCATGGTGCCGGGCGCCTGCTGCTGCTGCCGAGCTGTTGACAACGACGGTGGCTGGTCTCTATGTAGCACCGATGGACCGTCAGCGCCTGCTCAAAAACGCACAAACGTTGATGCTCATGAGCAGAACTGCACTGCTGTTAAGTTAAACATCAATACATCAATGATATAATCGTTAACAATAACTGAAAATGAAAGCAATTATTTATCTCAAACATAATGATAGAATAAAAATAAAATTACTTTACGAACAACCAATCAATAGGAAATGACATTATTCATAAACAATGATTATAAAAACAAAACTGGCTTCATTTCACTTCTTTGTAAAAGCCACTGTTTTAAAACAGCAAATGTCAAAATTTTAACCGCAAATTCAATGCACATAAGCTAGCCATCACATTTATTTCAGTCCCTTCTATGCTTAAAATCTGCACATAAAATTTTCATATTTGCGGTTTTACAGCAACTGCTTTTTAAAAAGAAGGAAAACTGTAGCCAGTTTTTGCTTTTATAATTTTTGCAGTTTTATTACATAAAATAGTAAGTGTAGTGTATGGGGTAGCAAAGTACATTCATTGGGCCGATGTCATCATCAGGCCATATTTCCCAGCAATCAGCCAATCCGTTGCTCAGTAACTGCGATTTCACGGTTTTCAAATGAAGGCCGTTCATCATCTTGGATTTTTGAAATTTGGGACCTTAGGGCTAATGGCCAATAAGCGTCAAGTGTAGTGTATGGGGTAGCAAAGTACATCCCCGTAAAAGACGACATAGTCGCTGAATACTAAGCAAAGAATTAAAGTGGAAAATGGTAAGTTTTCTTCCAGACTATGCACATGCAAAAAAGCCAGTCGTAAAAGAGAAATATATAAAATAGTGCCAAGAATTTAAGTACCCTTTATGCTGGAATTGGATGATGAAAGCAAAATCATTAAAAAACAATTAGTGATTAAAGAAACATGTTCTTGGTTGCCTCCTGGGTTGGATGGACGAACCGTTGGAGACATGGCCTTTTTTCAGTTTTCCAATATGGCGGCCGTCCGCCATCTTGGATTTTTAAAAGTTAAAAATTTTAACTGCTGAACCTGTTCGGAGGGCCAATATGCATCAACATGCCAAATTTCGTGTCGATTGCTTGAACAGTTTGGGAGATATGGCCATTTTTCGATTTTTCAAAATGGCGGCCTTCCCCCATCCTAGATTTTAAAAGTTCGAAATTTCACCTACTGGTCCGCTACAGAAGGGCAGAATGCGTATCCATGCCAAATTTCGTGCCGATCGGTCAAAAGTTTGCAGAGATATGGCCGATTTTCGATTTTTCAAGACGGTGGCCGTCCTCCACCTTGGATTTGTTTTACGTGTATTTGGACCACCCACGAAGAGTATTTGTTGGTCCTTGTGACTGTGCAAAATGTGGTTGGAATCGGTGCAGTAGTGTCGATAATATGCCTGTTTTAATGTTTTGCAAGTTTGGCTAGAAAATGCCTATTCACACCCCCTTTTTGAGTGTTTATTGGGGGATTTGACCCCCTAGATGAGACATAATATCAACCAATCTCCCAAAGGTTTAATCTGCGAGTCATAGCGCTTCTAGCGGTGTCTTAATTATGCTGGTAACTGTAGTAGTTCCTGAGAAACTGCCTGGATAAAAAAGGTGTGACGAAGAAGATGAAGAAGTAGGGAAGAACATAAATTTTTGGGCGTTTTTGTCGTCTTTTTAAAATAACTCCGACATGACTATTTGCAACTTTTTTGTTGTCATTGTGTTCATTCTGAGGAGTAAGGCACACTGATACTAGCATTTGATCCATTCTGATTTTCCTTGTTTCTCAAGGGGTCGCCAAAATTGAGCCCTAATCGCTATACCTAAGACTAGTGCTGGTAGTATCTCCTTTAATTCTTGGCTATGATGCTACCGCATCGTCTAATTCATTGGGCCAATGTCATCATCGGGCCATATTTCCCAGCAATCAACCGATCCATTGCTCAGTAATTGCGATTTAACGGTTTTCAAATGAAGGCCGTTCGCCATCTTGGATTTTTGAAATTCGGGACTCAGGGCTAATATGGCCAATAAGCGTCATTGTATCAAATTTCGTGGCAATTGGTCAAATCAATGCTGATTAATCTCAATTTAACGGCTCTGCATATCACGGTCGCCCCCCATCTTGGATTTCAAAAAATTAGAAATTTTAACGACTGATAAGGTTAATAGGGTGGATCAATGTGTATCACACCAAATTTTGCAGCAACAGGTTGAACCGTTGCTGAGATATAGCGATTTACTTGTTTTCAAAATAGCGGCCGTCCGCCATATTGGATTAGTAAAAGTTGGAAATTTTAACCGCCAGAATGGTTCGAATGGCCAATGTGCATAAATGTGCCAAATTTCATACTGATCGGTCAAACCATTCCGAAGACATGACCATTTTTCGATTTTTCAAGATGGCGGTCTTGGATTGGTTTTACGCGTTTAGACCACGTGACACACAAACTAGGACAAAAATAAAAAATTCGGCCCGATAAGCTGTAGGTATTGTGCCCTAATGTAAGAATACGTGGTCATTTGCCACCCCCCCATTATAAACAGGGGAGGAGATAGCCTTTGAAAATGGCCAAATTTCCGACTTTCAAGGGCTCGTGACCTTGACCTTGGATCGGGTCTACCATTCAAATCGAAGAAGCTTTTTGTGGACGGACGGATATACGGACGGGCGTTTGAGACCCACTTTATTAGGTCGACTCGGAGGAGTCAACCTAAAAATTAGCCCCGTATGGGACTGGCAGTCGATTTCTATTTACTGCCAACCTCAAAGTCACGTGACACAAAAACTAGGACAAAAATAAGAAATCCGGCCCCGATAAGCTTTAGGTATTGTGCCATAATTTAAGAATCCGTGGTCATTTGCCAGCCCCCATTATAAATGGGGAGGAGATAGCCTTTGAAAATGGCCAATTTTCCGACTTTCAAGGGCTCGTGACCTTGACCTTGAATCGGGTCATACTGCATACTGTCATGCATCGTTCATCGACCTCTACCTACATACCAAATTTCATTGAAATTGAAAAAACTTTTTGTGGATGGACGGACGGACTGACGGACATTTGAGACCCACTTTATTGGGTCAACTCGGAGGAGTCGACCTAAAAATCCGGCCCAATCAAATCATTTGACAGCTACCTACATGCCAAATTTCATTGAAATCGAAAAAAACATTTGGTGTATGGACAGATGTACGTAACGAATTATAAGGTCCAGTTTTTCCACCGCAAGTTAATCTCCCATTAACACTAATGGGAAATTAATATGCTGTGGAAAAACTGGCCCTAAGTAAAATAGTAATGTTTTCTGCAGTAAAATATCACTGCCAGACAGAAAACTAGGCCAGCTCAATATACAGCAACAATTTTGATATGTGCAACTTCATTACTATAAAGTCACATCTCCAACATTTAATAAACTAGTTACCCATGCCGATGGGTCAGGTTTTCACTGCTGTTTGTCTGTTTTCCAGACAAAGTCTCAAACACCGATGTAGTTAGAATCACCAAACGAGACACAAATGTTCCACAGCGATACTGTAAACCCATTTATTTTGGGGTCAAAAAGTCACAATGCCTGTGACGGTCTTCAGACCGAATGCAATATTACCGCTGGGTTTTCCATGCTGTAATGCTCCGCTGCACAAGCAATGCTAGCAACACCGGGTTTTCCCTGTGACACGTCCCTGTGTCTGCATGCCGCCGGGTTTTCCCTGGTGTGGATTTTTGCACTCTTGTGAGTGCCGGATTCTTCTAGTTACAACTGCCACTAATACTAATGCATTTGAGTAGACAGACCTGCCACGCGCGAGCCAACAGTTGTTCTGTTGTCGACCACGGAAGGACCTACATGACGACTGTACAGCATTGGATGTGCTCCACTGAGACAGACACACACATGCACACACACACATCAAAAATCCGGCCTGATCAAATTTAGATATTGTGCCCTAGTTTAAAAATCTGTGGTCAGTTGCCAGCTCCCACTGTAAATGGCGGAAAAGATATGTTACACCGTGCAGTGTTAATTAATGATTAGATGAACTGCCAGCGCCCAATCATCAGCCTAGCGATAAGCATTGGTAGATATTAGCGTGGAAGACATCAACAAAATCCAGTTCATATATAACTATACACATATATTTTAAAAAATTAACTTAAAAATAATAATAATAATATTAGAACTTTATAAATCAATGTCAACCCCCAAAATAAACAATATTCGTCAACACGTGTTATACATAACTCCCCCCCCAAAAAAAAAATCACAACCAAACAGGAAACAGAATCGTGTCTGCATCTAAAATAATATTTTTAAAATATAAGTAAGTAATTTCATGTGCAGAGTTGTCCAGTCATCACAAGATAGCTTTTGAAAATGGCTGAATTTCCAACTTTGAATGGTTCGTGTCCTTGACCGTGGATCTGATCATACTGCATACCGCCACTCATCGACCTCTACCTACATGCCAAATTTCATTAAAATCGAAGGGAGTTTTTATGGATGGATGGACATACGCATGTACAAATTGGTTAACTTTTTATCTTTTAAGTCATATGTGCAAAGTCCCAAAAATGTGCTTTGTATGTAAGCCGTTGCTGTGCTAATGCAGCTGCAGCAATGGCTAAACTGTTACTAGTAGTAGTTGCATGGTGGCTCTGCGGTAGCGCATTGGACGTGCGATTTACAGGTCGCGAGTTCAATTACCGGCCGGTGGCTTTCACGTAACATAGGTTAACTCAGCCTCCGGGGTCGCTAAATCGAGTACCTGCTTCGGCTGGGGGTAAAGGCGGGATTCTCACCTATGTTGGGTAGCAGGTAACACTGTGTGATCCCATATGGCATGCGAGTTTCCTGTAGCGGTGAAGAGCTAAGTTGATGCTATAACTGTTTACGTTTACTTTACTAGTATTAGTAGTAGTAGTAGCAGCAGCAGATATCACTACCATTATCGCTATCATGATAAAACATACACTGTTGGAGAGTTTCTGAGAGCAGATGAAGGTCTATAGAGCATGTCAGGTGATGAAGACCAACTGTGACCGGATGAAGTTGCTGAACTACATGTATAAACATCCTCCTTCTGTTGCCGCTGAATCGCATCTGTCTGACGTTGAAGTTGGTGGATCATATCTCGTCTATTAAGTGGTGACAGTGAACCATCTGCGTAGTTTTGCCATCGTTTGTTTTGACTTCCCGTCGCTACAAACACGAAGCACTGTCACAATTTTAAAACAATGACGCAAATGCTTCAACAGATGGCTGCTCAGATTGTTCTGAGGCTTTCTCTATGAGATCATGTCAGGCCAGCATTGAGGGAGTTACACTGGCTCCACGTCATCTACCGCATAAAATTCAAGATATCCCTCCTCATGTACCTCGCTGCCCATCCTATGTCAGTCATATCTTATCACCCATCAGGAACAATCCATTCTGTAAATGGCTGTGTTCGTCGGACAACAGTGACTATGACATTCCACGCATTAACACCAAATCTGGAGAGCTGCATTCTGTATCAGCAGCCCATCTCACTTTACATGAAACAATCCATGCCGCCACTGATCCCAGACTTCTAAAAAAGAATATGAAGACTTATTACTTTAATCTATGTTTTAATTAGTTTTAATCGATTTGTGCATATTTTGGACACATGTAATGTGTGGCCGGTACGGCTGTGTAGGCTGGGCACAAAAGACATTTTAATATGTGTCTGTACGTACGTAAAACATCAGAAATCATCTCAATAACTCTTTAGTGTACAGTATGTGCAAACATATGCAAAACAGCAGATGTAACCATTCTGGCCACTGGCTAGTAACAATTAATGGTAATGGTTTACTAAATGTCCTGTTTCATCTCGCAAGACAATTTATCTGCCACATGAGCATTCTGTGTCATGCACAGTATAAAAATAGTGACCCAAGAAACATTTAATGCAGTACAGATAACAATAATGTCATTGACAACAGTGTGTGGCTAAAAGATCTCACTACAGAATTTGCACTTCTATGTAATAATTGCATACTTCAAGGCAATACTTTTAGCAATTATTAAAGACATATATAATGATGCATTGTCAAAATATGTTAATTATATATTAGGTTTTCAAATATTGTTAACAGCTGAACAGAAAGTCAATAGACTTGTTTTAAACTTGTAACAGAATAAAAATCATTAGTGAATGGAATCATCAATAAAGAATGCCAGCTGAATGTCACTGTGTAATGCTGGAACTAATATTCAACTAACTCGCTCCAAAACCTCACAAAAATTCTTAATTGAAACATGCTGCAATTCATCTTAAATAATGAGTTTTTGAAAGTGGCTTCAGCTCGCATTAATACAAACTGTAGAAATTTCGAACAGCTAAACTATGGGACAGCAAGCAATGCTGTTTTTACTATTTTGGATCAAATCACAGTCTTGTTTATCATTGCCAGTATACAGGGTGATGTAGTAGAGCTGACTATTATCAGTTACAGCTTTACGTCCACGTAACACAAAAATGTAACTTTGCAAACACGTTCATCCAATACAATCACTTAGTATGATACTAAAGACACTAAACCTAACACAACAAAAGCAGATATGCACCAATAAAGTGAATGATACTATTAATGCAAAATACAGTGTGACCATTCTCCAGGCAATGTGAAAGTCCTGGACATTTCCCAACACACTGCAACACTCTTGCCATGCTGTCTTACCCGTTCCACCTCAAAATTTTATTTAAAAAAACATTTTACATGTATCATGTGCACATTATTGTCAGTGGTCATTCTACAAACTTTTCACAATGAAATACCGCATGATGCTGCTAAACACTGACGTAAACCCAACTGTGAAGTTAGCAATAATTAGTTTACACCAACAGGATTTTCCCCCAACACTTTACTGACTTTTGGTCAACTCCCTGTCCCTCATCTGACAGCTGCAAAATTCCCTGACAAATTTTCAGTTTCCCAGACATGTGATCGTCCTAAACATAGACGCAAAAAACTAGATAGGTCTGGTCGCCTTATATAATGTCTGGCCTGAGATCTTACGACTCCGGCCCACAACACAGGACTGATGTATAACATTATCCAGTTGTAAATGGCAGTACCGTCCGCATTTTTCTAGTTTCAATTTAACACATTTGGTCAGGTTGTGGCAAAACATACAGGCAATAAGTTGCTGTAAATGCTAAGTCATTTGAGAGAAATTCCACTATCTGTCGTGGCATCTGCACTGTATATATAATTTAGGTGCTCCATCTCATGAATCAAACAGTATTACCAATACAGAGTACACAGCAACAGTAAAAAATAACTGCTGACTACTGATAACTATGTCCACCTTACTGTACGGCATATGCTTTGTATTAATAACTAGAAACCGTAAGCATCGACGGGTTGCAGTGTATCTGGAGACACACTGCAAAATATGCTCAAAGAGGGCTTTTACATATTTACTGACACAACGTCGCACATCTGCCATGCCCACATTGGTTTGTTTACTTTTGTGTCATGACTTAGCAAAACGTCTACGGTGACCGTCAACAATTTCCAGAAACTTGTGTAGGTACCTTGCCGGTATGCAGCGTACAGACCAGGGGAAAGACTTTGAATTGATTCTAACAGTAAAAATGGAAACTAGACATCCCGTAGGGGATCATTTGGCCGCGAGTTTTCGGCATTTGTAATCATTGCAAAGTTATGACGGCCTGAAGTTGCAAGACCTGAAAATTTTGTGAGCACTTTTTGCATTTTTAAAAAACGACCCCTCTCAAACTGTCGCTACTGCACAGATCGTGCCCAAAATCTGCCAGGGACAGCCCCCACATTTGGTTCACACTGTTCCAGATCTCATTCAAATTGGTTCACCTTCGGCGGAGTTATTGCCAAACACGTGAAGACTGTTTTCGCCCAGTAGAGTATTTACAATATAGGCCCGCAATATAGGCTCTGCGAGCCTATAACCATAAAGTGCATAGTGCAAAATAAAAGTCCTGAGCTACTTCAAGAAGAAGATGACAAAACTTACGCGGTCTGTCTCGAAAGAACCCTTCAAATATCACGAAGTTGTTGACTTGTGGAATGACTGACTTCAAGTTGTAATGTTTCTGAAGAAACGAGAGAAACTTTGGTGATGGTCGATCAACTGCAAGATGTCGCACACTCACAGACTCTCTCTGTCAACACCATACCACAACTAGATGGACTTCGATGCCCCAACATCGACGTGAATGTCTTTCCTACCTTGACAGCCTGCTGTGACCTTGACCTCCAGAATCTAATCATGTCATCAGTGGAGCTAGTTAATATTCCCTCTAAGTTTGTTTCGTCGAGACTGCTCAAGCCATTCACGAGATATCGTGGTAACAAGATCTGTCCAGAAGTATGCACAAACGAACGCGGTGGACGGACAGCCCCCAAACATAATGCCTTCGCCGACATTGTTGCGTGGCTAAGACATAAAAATCAACATTATCAGCTTCTTATTCTTAGCGTTTACCAATCTTCTCTACTTAATGTAAGCTGCATCTAACAGCAAATGTTGAAACTATCTCTTATCTTTAGCACAGTTCTAACTTTAACAATGCCCATTTCTCAGTAAATCACATAAGAAATTTGTCATTATTATCGGGTATAAACACGACATAATTCTGAATTCTAATCAAACACACATCAAGATAATATATTTTATCACAATTTCAAGAACATCCGGACCAAAGCAAGCAACTGAAGCTGAGAAACTGTGAAACCTGCAGCATCCATTCAAAGAGTTTCTTGCCATAGCCTCGTCGCTGACACGACTCGTGGACGTAGAAATCCAACACGCACAATGGCTGCATTTCATGCTGCACACCGTGATTGTCGTAGACAAAGAGTTTCTTACAGCCGACTTTGAGAAGCCCGACGACCAAGCCATGACCACTATGTCAGTTACAGTCAACAGCATCACAGTAACACAGCTGCTGCTAGTTAGTTTTTGTTACACAGTCCAAGTTTTCCAAAGGTACTGGTACTGAAGGATCTCCCAAAGCAAACTCTAAGATCTGAAGGGACGGTTACGACAGGTTATATAAGCCCGTGTCACACAACCAACAGTGTCAATGCAGTGATAGCACACCACAGCACATTACGCGTTCATAATAACACAGCTACAACTACAAGACACTAACAATCTGTTCAATATAGCCTGACCTCTGATGTCAAACACTCTGTGTGAAGGCTCAGAGAGAGTAAAGTAGGATTTTACCACCTGTAAAGTAGGACTTTCTCAGCAAACTTAGCCATATGCCTTTTCTGACATCACCAATACATAATGCATTACGACTGAGGAGGACTAAAATGGCATCAATCTGATGAGTTTCTAACCACTATCCAGCAACTACTTTCACAGCACTCCTCTACAATAATAACACTTAAATTGTCAGAAAGGCAAAAACAAAAAAACCAGATGAGCATAAGAAATCAACGAGATGTCCACTTTCCAGCAAGTACTATAAGAACTAAAGGCGCATTCAGACAGGACACGGCACGGCACAGTGCGATGCAGTGCTGCGCGGCACCATAGGTAAAATGACCGCAAATTATGATTTTCCGCACAACGCTGCATGATGCCGCGCACACTTAAATCAATGTGTTATCATTTTGGCAGCATGGTGCAGTGCCACGTCCTGTCTGAACGCACCTTAAAGATGACAAGGATGACAACAACCACAACATTATTATTATTATTATTATTATTATTATTATTATAAACGTTGATGTTTAGGGTGGCATTATCATGCACAAAACGTTGCAGGGCCACCTAACAAACACTAAACAGTCACGTGTTAACAGTGATGCAGCTCAGGTATTAGCATCCTCGACGAGTACTAGTAGTAGTACTGTAGTAGTAGTAGTAGCAGCAGCAGCAACAGTAGTATTGTGGGATAAGGCTGTAGACAGTAATAATTGAGAGGCCAATTATTGACGGACTAACTGAGTCCACACGGCCAATGGGAAACGAACTAACCGAGTTCGCACGCCCAGTCACAAGTTGAATCTACTGTCCGCATGAGGCGCACAAGAGGCATGCGAAGAAGATAGAGCTTGGTGTAGTGGAGTGCGTGTTGCGATCGGACGTGTATAGTTATAGTACTGAGTTATAGCTTCTGCGTGAGTTGTTGTAGGATTTAGCCAGTATTGTTTAACTGAGTAGTGGACTTTGTAAGATGTTACTTGTTTCTGTGCTGACGCTTGGAAGACCGCATCAACGGTCTTGTACATTAAACTTCTGTT
>Ga0209780_1000473_pt1 | contig 21394 bp, 17 predicted proteins | sample WorMetexBAHAMAS2_FD_187384 | JGI IMG/M metagenome (GOLD analysis project Ga0209780, IMG submission 187384) | Marine gutless worms symbiont microbial communities from Max Planck institute for Marine Microbiology, Germany - Inanidrilus exumae... | ecosystem: Host-associated > Annelida > Digestive...
GAAACTCTCAGTTTGTTTTTAATATGCTTAATTATGTCTGTAACAGATGAGGTTTAGGAAAGTTATCGCCTCTGAAGTTACGACCATATGGCGCTATACAAATGTGTATATTATTATTATTATTATTATCGTGCAACATGTAGATTTATTCTAACCACAGAGTAGTAAGTAATGTAAGTAAAGACCTTGAGAATCTGTGCCAGAGCGACAGTCTCCTGCTGAGCCATTGACACGGCCCTCGTGCGCTCGGCGTTCGACACCTGCAGCAGACTTTCACTGAGAGCATCCAGCATGTTCAGCTCCAGAGTCATTCTTGCACCGAGTGTGTTTGGAGCGAGGCCAAGACCAGTCTCAGGGTCCAAATCCATCAGTCGACCACCTTCACTCTGCACAGAAACAGCAAACAACTACAAACTCAGCAGTGCAAAACTTAGCTTTATTACCCACGTTGATGAGGTAGCATTTTCACCAGTGGAACAACAGTCTTGTTATCTGCATGATCTCAAAAACCACTGTAGCTAGGATCACCACAATTGACATAGAAATGTTCCACTGTGAGTCCCGGAAACCCATTTATTTTGAGGTCAAAATGTCGCAAAACACAAAAACAGTGCCGGCAGGGGTTTTTGCACTCTTGTGAGTGCTGGCTTCTTCTAGATAAAATGGCCACCATATGAAGATAGCAGAGGTAACATCATCAATAAGGAGACTATAGCATCTTCTCCCTAATCTGAATATGCTAGTTGCCAACAGCAACAGCAGTAACACTTTGCTCCCACAAAATCCTCCAGTTTTTAACTCCGGGTGCGGGCTAACACAGGTTGACCTGTATAGTGGTTGTAAAACAGTTGCTGTTGTTGCTGTTGTTCGGTGGATATAACGGACACCAGGTGACTGGGGACTTTTTCCGGTCATCCTAGAGCCCCTGTTAGTTTTCACGTATGATAAAATGGTTAAATGGAGTCCAACAGTAGGGACTTTACTTTCATATGGACACATTTTCAACACTAAAGACCACGCTCGATACAATGGACTATGTTTCACCACTGCAAAATCAATTGACATCCATTAATGAGGTATGTCAGATGCGACCAGGAAGATTCACAGGAGGCAAACTGTCTGCATTTTATTGCATCAACAACTTGGCGTGAATTTAGATAGTCGGCAGCTTTGTGGTCCAGTTAATCGTGTCATTGTCAATCTCATCTGATCCATAAACAGACATTCGATACAGGGATGGTAGTTGAGCTACAAAAGTATGTAAAGAACTGATTCTTTACGTACCGACTTCAGTGCATTTCAGTTTAAATTCCTACACTTTGCACTAAACATCACAATGAAGAAACGAGCTGTAATTAATTTCGTGTTTTAACCAGCAAATCATAATACGTCTCAATTATTAGTGGCAACATTTTTTTTGTTTTTCTACTGCAACATTATGGAGGATCTGAAAAGTAGTAGCAGCAGCAAGGCAGTATATTTAGTAACAATTAAAGAATCAGGAGGTGGATGTGACCATACTAACAAGCACTGTAACAAACATCATCAAACGACCAAATCACTCTCATCTCAGCAATCACACACAAGTCAAATTCACAGATCAACTGACCCACTTCCCTTATAATATCCAACTACTGCTAAGAACAGGTGCTGGCATCACAAAGCCACCGGCACAACGCAAGCAATGTCCCTCCCTCAGCAGTCAGATGCTGGATGAAGCAAGGCCACTGGTTTGCGTCATTGCATTAAGTTTCCTTCAGTGGTTTCACACCGTTGCTTGGGTGGCATCCGGCTCTAAAAAAACCCGTGCCACTTATCCCCAATGGTTTCTACCAGGAAAAGTAGAGGAAGAAAAGCGAGCGGAACTGCTAAGTTGCTAACCCAGGTTTGCCTGGAAAACAACCATTACTATAGATATGATGCTCATGGTGGTACTGACCGGAAGAGCCGTTCTATTTCTGTGTGCCAGTGACGTTGACGGCGCATGCTGTTCAGAGGTCAGACTTGAGATCAATGAGAAATCTGTGTCGGATTCATCAGCAACTGATCTGACATTTGCTAGACTCGGTACCAGCTCCATGCCGGACAGTTCATGATTCCTAATCAACAGCAAATCACCAACAATGATCAACTACTCAAATACAAAACAAGCATGTCGCTTCTCCTTATTGTCAGGCCGAAACGTCTCAAAACAGCTCAGTGCAGTTTGTTGATCTTACACATACTCATCTCCCCTCCTCATCACTGCAGCTACTAATGACACTACTGAAAATCCAGCTTTCAACACTTAAGTCGTAATATAACAAGGTGTCGCCCTAACGGGACGTAACACTACTGGCCCGCCGTTGCGTGCTGCCCCATGGTGAGTTACGTTGCATATGCGCCGTGTTACAGACGACGACAGACGACGCCAGCGACAGTTACTAGTCTGTCGCCCCTACACCATGTGTAGGCGGGCCAGTAATAACTTTCTGCTTTTGTGTAGCAAGTAACTTATTCATATAATACACATATGATCACAAACATGTATCATTTGCATGCAGGTTTTCATTGCTTTGACACTGTCAGTAGGGCATCAGCAACGGCACAGAATCAATACTGTAATGACTACTTCAAGGCAGTTGGCCAAAGTCACAGTAAACAATCGGGTAAAACAGCAGCATAGTGGTATGATGTAACATAATTACTACACCCCCGGTAGCAGTGCAAAGTATTGCGATCAGCATGTCTGTATGTTTGTTTGTCTGTCCACCTGTATGTCGCTAAAACCACACATCCAAATATCGCCAAATTGTCTGTACATATTAACTGTGGCCGCAGATCGCTCATCCTCTGACGGCAATGCAACATGTTAAGTACTTCCAGTTGTGTGGACGACGTCATTTTTTCATATAATGGAGGTAACAGGCCCGAATCAAAGACGATGCGTATGTTTCGTCCAGTTTGCCAGATGGTGGCACCAGTCAGACATCAGAAAGCATTGTTTGGTCAAGATCGCCAGGTGGCAACACTGGAGGCAAAGTCTGCCGTCTTTGACTGCAACTTATTATTACGATGAATAGTTCTGCAGACTTCCCTTCAGTGCTCTGACACCATTCGTTGGATGACCAGACCAATCAATTTTTCCTCAAAGGTTCTCTTAGACTGTTAATGGTAGTGGTAACAGTTCAGCCGACCTGGAGTCTGTGGTGGAATGAGTGCCATGCTGGTCAGACATCTCTGTGAAGTCGTCTTTGTAGCTTATATACTCCGATGTCTTGGAACGAGCAGTGGACGGCTGCGGCAGTGGTGCTACATTAACGGTAGCATCCCCATCGGCGTGATAAATACCATGAGATGCTTTATCAGCATTCTCCGTAACCGCAACATTGGACACTGCATGATGATGACTATCAGCAGCTACAGGACTTGGTCTATGCTTTTCTAATATATTTCCAACAGAGACCACACTGGGTCTGTGTTCACCGGCAGCATTCTCGACTACAGATCGGTGATCTTCATATCGTGTCTCAGTCGTACCACACCACAAATCGTCACCGGCTACGATATGTCTGTGTTCCTCGTCACTGACTGCCGCCATATTCCAAGCTGATTCCAACCTCTCATCAACAGTATTTCTCACGAGAGGTCCACCATCATCCGCCTGTCTCAAGCCTTCTGACAAGGAACTTACAGCACTCAGTGAGGCCCGATTATTGTCAGAAAGTAACCCGTGATTTGTCCGCAAAACGCCATCACAAAGAGGTCGTATACTGTCCGCTAAAACGTCATCGGCGACTGCCGACTTCTTAGGACGAATTTCTAAAACGAAAAATTCACAGCACCGAAAATTAACACATTCACCTCGTCATGTCAATTCTAGAGAGGTGCTATTCTCTATGTGTTGTACATCACAACTAGCAAGTAATAAAGCGTACAGGTTATCTTATACAGTTTACAACGAGTGTGTCAAATCTGTTATAATAAAAATGCCATCAAACAAACAGCACTAAACATAATCTATTTTTAGACTATATATCCTGATTCACAAAAAATACCGCTCCTGCTACTTTCCGTTTCTGTGCATTTGGTTCTTCCTACGATCATCAAAACGTAAGACTGGCGAGTAAGTAAGCTAGTAACCTTTATTTCACAAATGCCGCCATCTCCGTTTTAATGGATATTTTCCTGTTAAACCTGGGCTAAGTGGTTCTCCTTGTGTTCTTCCTTCACTTGCATGCAGAGACCATTTCAGAGTAAGTCGTACAAGTTTTTTGATGGCCTGGAAGCTCCTCTCACAAAGATCCCTCTACGGAAAAGCAGTGGGAAGTGCAAGAGATGGATAATATCCGCACTGCACAGAAACAGTCACAATGTCAAAAAATATATTTATAAAATATTACCGAAAACTTTGTGGGTGCGGTTAAGTATGCTGAAGATGCTGAGTGGGTCGGGCTGCAGCTGCTGTTGCCATGCCGACACTGGGGCAGCTGGTTTCAGTTGCACTGTACTGGCTGGTGGAGTTGGTCGTACGGTTGATATGAAAGGAGATCTTTGTACTGGCTGTGCACACAAATGAATAAATTCACTCCAACACATATACATACCGCAACGTCGTCAGGAATTAGCATGTCCTCTGCCATACTGTAGGTCCATTGTTGCCACTTACTGTCAATACTCAACCTGAAAGTTTGCACAGTGTAATACCATTTTCCAACCATACCATTTTCCAGCCTTAACTTGACGAGCTGGTTAACTCCAAGGTCTTCGGGGAGTGCTGAAGCAAAATATACCTTTATTACAGGAAGAATGCTCTTGCCCTTCAAGATGCCCAACCAGTAGTGTTAAAGCACTGAGAAGTAAAATAAAATATGAAATAAAAACATTTGTATATCACCATATATCACAAGCAAATCAGAAGCACAAAGGAATGCAATTAAATGACTTGCTCAATCCTTCATTCCAGACTAAGAATCTACTTGATCCATAATCTTTCACCCAACTCTAAACGTACCAACTGGGCCGTCTTTGTGAACTCTAGAACTGTTTTCTGGATTTCTTAAGTTCGACGTTTTCATTTGTAGTTCATACTTGTTTTCTCTTTGGTTCCACACAGTAGATCTACCACGCCGCCCATCAGCTTTTCAGCACACATTGTACACTTTATATACAGTGTGAGTCAAAAAAACGATACACTTGACTTTTGATCATAACTTCAGCAAATGTACTTATGTAGACCGATTTTCAAAATTCTTTCACTGACAGATTCCCAATGTCTCACCTCACCTTAACTGTGTTGCTACACTACCTTGTGAAATTCAAAAATCTAAAATAACAGCTGAACTTTTACTCATACCATCAAAATTAATCAGTTTTACTTGAAATTTAACAAACTAAACAACATTTAGATGACAAATGCTACAAAAAATCACACTGATGATTTACTTAATTTTTGTGCAATATATGAAGAACAGAATGCAGATAACGCAAGAACATTCAGAATATGATTTGATGGCAAACTCCGTGAAGTTATGCAACAAACGACTTCGCAATTGTCAGAAGGTGATGGTAGTGTTTGTAACTAATGTCTACTGCAGTCCACCTATCTCATAAATAGTCCCAACGTCAAAGCAAGTGCTAAAGACGTGCACCTATGGTACAAACACAAGCTCAAATACGTTTACGCCATTCAATGGTATGAGCTGCATCAATGACTGTCTGCTGCAGCCCACGTTATGAGTCAATCATCCACTGCTTCAGTTCGCTGACACTATGGATCCTCTTCTAAGCACTGCTGCATTGTTTTCCAGATTTTTAGTCATAAAATTCAGATCTAAGCTACTAAGGCAGCCTCATATTTTGGAAGATGAATTATGAGGTCTAACATGCAATATGCCATTGAAATCAGCAGCAACTGTAATTGTCAAGCTTCACAAGGTAGAATAGAAATATATTCAAGGTGAGGTGGAGAATCTTTGTATGTATACAAAATTTCCTCAGGAATCTGACAGTGAAAGAATTTTGTAAATCGGTCTACATCTGCCGAAGTTATGATCAGAAGTCAAGTGTATTGTTTTTTTGAGTCACCGTGTAGTACTGCTATTAGCACTTACACAGACGTCAGCCATTTGTACAGGTGACGGTAATGGGTGGACGACTGCAGCTCTCTGCCACTCACTGCTAGGCTCCGCCCACCCGTCAAACACACCACCATGCTGCTTGTTGGTTCTTGACGCAGAACTGGACAACAGCGGGTCTGCTGCTTCATTGGTCACTGAGTGACCATGTCCAGCAGCTACTGGACCCATCACACCTAATGACATGATAACAACAGTCATATAGATAATAATAATAATAATAATCTTCTTTTTCTTCTTCTGCCACCGCCACCACTACTTCCATTTTCAGTTATTTCCAGGTAAATATGGATCAGCTGGTTCCCCCTTGGGTCCTCCTCTTCTCACAAACCAGAAGAGAAACCCAAGAAAACCCTGATGGATCAAGGTTTGTTATGTGCCGATGTTCTTCTTGCCATGCAACCATCATTAGCCAAAGCACTCCTCGAAATGTAAAGCACTAATCCTAATCAGCAGCCTGGATGCATTCTTTCTTCATCTGCAACCAGATTCCTAACGGAGAATGGCAATAAACACTTACTTACTTACTTACTTACTAGGTGTGTTTATGCTGGCTCTCTACAATGCCACTACCACATCTACGATGGCAGTACCACATAATAATCAATTACTACTTTGCAAGTAATTTGTTAGCAAGCGTAGATATGAGAAAGTTGCCATATTTAGTCACTTTATGTGGTACATCTGCTTAGAGAATTACGTAATTTGGTAACGTACAAAAAAGTGCATGGCCAAAAATAACACGGCAGTCAACATCAGTGCCTGGATGAAAATAAATCTTCAAACAGCAGACTTAGGTATGACAATTTTAACCAGGAATCACAGTTTTACCGACCAGTCGACCACCCACACATTTAATCTATAAGTCTCATCTGCCTTGCGCTGCTCCTACCTGCTTCTGATGCAGATACTGTAGCTTTTATATTGGTTCAATTTCATTTACACAGAGGAGCACACATTTAAAATTATAACCAGGACTGACACTTACATTTTACCACACTATTCTCGAGACTTTTTGTACGTTAAGCTGACCTACAGGTGTAGTTTCCAGCCAGTTCCTAAGCACTAGCTAACACAGCAAGACATAGTGCAGCAAAAAAATCAAGCACTTGAACTTTGCTCATTAATCAACTGTGAAATGTTGTGAATTGACTGAAACAAGAAATGGCCTTCGTTGTTTTACACCACTTTCCTTTCCACTACACCAAAGACCCGATAATTTCCAGGACACTTCCCAGACCCACGTTTAATGTCCTCACATTTCCATATAATACAGACGAGGCCATCCTGACCACATGCAGAAATGCAGCGATGGTGATTGAGCTAACACCTGGCAGGTCTGACTCTTGCATAGAGGTTCTGACACTGGTCTTGGCATCATCCAGACCATCAGAGTTCTGTGGCTTGTGCTCTGTGGCAGACGTTCTCACTGCAACAGACACATCTAATGTTATCTACCTCTCTGATGTACCCACCTGTTAAAATAACCATCTACTGAAGCAGTGACGTAATGCCATTTTAATGACAAAAGAGAAACCAAAAATGGGTCACCCAGGCCATTCAGCATGCAACTCCTGCCATTACAACAGCAAACGAGTGGTCAAAGAATTTTGACAAAAGGCCGCCTCACATGTCGTTCCATTACTGAAAAATGAATGATCCCTTTTGCTGGACGCCGTTATTGACGATAGAAGGATCCCTTTTTTCTGCAACGTTATTGTGAACTGAATTATCCATTCGGCTTTATACTGTTATTGTCCAATGAATGATCCATTTTACTGCATACACCATAGCAGGGACTTTTAATGCTTTTCAATGGACAACCCAAACAACCCCTTCCCCCAACATGCTCATTCCCATGGGGAAACTAGACCCCCATCTGATACATGGTTCCTTCAGCCATGTGCGTCAGTCCCCCAAACCGCACTTCAATCGATTCCACTGTATTTGCAGGGCTCACAAAAGTGACCAACAGAGAGACACACAGAGCAAATAACTCCATCTGCAGCAATATGCCGCATCTGTGCTCTCACTGTGGTGCAGCCTAACGAATACTACCAGACCATCTACTGCAAGGTATGACACTGATACATGGTCCTTCTCTTCTGCCATATAGAGTTTTTGGTTTAGACACATATACACTAGAGCTGCACTACTGCACTAAGTGGGCTGCCTTCTGTACAAATAGCCTATGCCACTACTGCAAGCCTACTACCCACTGCAACAAACCGCATGATCCTGCAGACCTACTGAAGGTCTGCCTCTGTTGTAAGCTCCGCCCAGCGTTACGGTGTCTGGCAATTTAACACTAAAAAGCACAAACATGCTACAAAAATGAAAAATTAAGTTAAATTTCCATCCACTATATAATATTCCGTGATTACACACTAGGGTAGCTGAAACTTTATCTAAGAATCAAAACAAATAAAACTAGAAAAATGTGCAGTCTCATTGACATGCAGACCCACGCCGGGCGAATCATGGCCAATGCCCATGCCCATCAAAAAGGTTAAAACCCTAACAAAAGGGTTACGGTTTGACCTTTTGACCTCAGGGTCAGTGCATGCCAAGGTCCTACCATGTACTGTATGTCTACCGACTTGGCGTTGCTTTCTTTAGAGCAACCTTAGGTTAGGTTTAGAATTTCCCTTTGACCTTTTGACCTCAGGGTCAGTGCATGCTGACTTTGGTGCTGATAGCTCAAGCCATTTTCCCTTTGGGGCACGTACAAACAGACAGACAGACAGACAAACAAACAGACAGATGCAACTGAAAGTCCTACCCACGCCGATGGCTATACAGCCAGCATGGGTAAATACAGTACTTCTAAGAAGACTGTTAAAACACTGACCTACAAAATCAGAATGAAATCTTTGCGTTTCACTTTGCAGCCGTGACTGCAGCTGCTTGGATGTTTCACATAAGGCTGCAAGACGAAAAGTCTTCTGTCTCTGCCACTGAGAACCGTCTGAAGCCGTTACTGACCCTGCAAACACGGCAGCCTACAAACCTTACAGAGTGAAGAGACACAACCATTGAAGAACATATCTAACTTAAAAGCACTTTTGTCGTTTTAAAAAACTTGTGAAATAATTACATTGTAACATAACTGCCTCTGAAGTTATGACCTCGTAGTAGGACAGAAATGTGTATATTATATTACAACGCTGATGGCAGTCGTGGGGGTAAGGTTTTCACTGGTAGTTTGTCCGTCTGTATTTCCACACGATATCTCAAAAACTGATGCAGCTCGGATAGTCAAACATGACACAGAAATGTTTCACCGTGAGTCCTAGAAACCCATTTATTTTGAGGTCCAAAGGTCAAAGGTTAAGGTCATCAGGCACAAAAAAATTGCTGGTGTGGGTTTTGCATTCTTGTGAGTGCTGGCTTCTTGTAGTCATTATCTACTACAATTCACTGCCGTGCGGCGGGTCTCATTAGATTAGGTGTTGTGACCATATCATTGATATTGGTCAGCACAAAGCCTGTGCTACGACAGTTGCACTGGTTTTCTGTCCAGCGATGAGCTGAATATGTGGTGGCATCCTGGTACATTAGTCATTGTCTGGCCAGGCATCTGCATATCCAACAGAGGTAGGTATCTGTATCCGACAGTACATGCATCACTCCACTCACACTCACCAGTCTTTGGAATCAATGGTCCTCATGCATTTCATTTTCATCCAACATTTCAATGCAACTGAATTAATAAATAGCCTATAATATACTGATGTGCCATTAAGAAACTTACCAACATCCTGGCAACAGGACGTCAGCAGATCAGCTACTAACTGTTTAAGTGACTGCTAAAAACATTTTGATTTCAGAGTTAGTTGACCATCGCACATTCTGACAATTGCTCAGTTGCACCTTAGAAATATTTTACTAACTAATTAACTAGTTTTTTTGGCATTTAAAAAATCTGGATAAAGACTGCCGACAAAATCTAATCCTGCTTGCAGTACAGAACACACAATGCCACTTCAAAGACATAAATGAAACTATGATAACTTACGGCGTTGTAAGGCAAAAGACTGTTGAATGGCATTGGCATACTGTGCATAGTTGCTAACGACATCAGCTAGACTGAGTCCAGAATTCTCCGCAAAGCGACTGACTATCTGCTCAGCACTCAGTTCATTGTTTCTCACCGCCAAGCCATCGTAACCACCAGTCACGTTCGTTCTCGCACTCGCATTTCTACCATGCAACACCACATATCAACTTACAGTGCACCACGCAAAAAAATCGGATAACAAGAAACAGCACGGTTCAGACATGTTCTTTCTTGCAATTCTACAATACAACGAGATACGATAAAGAAATGTTTCAAAATGTGTTTGTACAGCGACTAAAGCACTTTCCGTCATGACTCAAGTGGTTACACGACAGGAACCGCAAACAACCTGTAAAAAAACATCTGTTCGATAAATCATGGTGGTTCGTATTTGAGAGACCTTCTAAGATACCAACCCAACTCTGGAAAATTAAAGCAGTTAAAACTCGACGGCACTTACTCTGCCACACCACTCTGAAATCGGCAGCATCATGATCAGCGAAGCAATCACAACACTGCTTAAATTTCCCCTTGTAGTTCTGACTTCATTTTTAGTTCTCATAACAATCAACCACTGGACTAAATAGCAGGTGTGCTAACCCTAACCATACCCCCAACTCAAACCTTCCTAAATTTAATCAGCTCTTCTCTGGTCCATAATTCACACAATTCCCCAAATTTCATAAAAATCCACCCACAACGTTTTGAGTTATCCTTCGAATAAACAGACAAGCAGACAGACACTAGACAAATGGTAATGAAAACAAAACCCCAACCAAAAGTGGTGGAGACAACAAAAACAGACAAAATTGCTAGCAGTAGTAATACTGGTTTTGAATGTGAATAAAAGCCAAAACATACAATATAACAACTGGCACAAAGAATGATTAATTATTTTTTAAATGGTAAACACAATCGCATGCTGTTACAAGCACAGTCAGATTGACATACGGAGCAAGATGCTGTGCAACGCTGTCACTGACGTCAAATCTCTCACTCTGATCCATACTGTTACTGACATCAGCATCACTGTCACCACCATCACCATCTTCATCTTCATCATCGATGCTCATAGTGACGTTGTCAGATTCCACAACCTGCTGAGCCTGCTGTTCACAAAATGCCCACAGAAACGCTGACGACAACCATCAACGTCAACATTTCCATTTTATCAGCCGTTCTCCAGATGCATCCATGTCAGCCAGTTCGTCCTCAGTATTCTCTGTGAAGGAAGAACATACGAGTTGAGAAATGTGGGAGATGAAGATTAACTTCTTACTTATCTAGCTCTAGGCACAGTTGTCAAACTTCAGATAAAAGATAGGCCTACTGCGCATTATGTCTTGAATTTATGAATCTGCTACATAATTTCCACCTTGCATTTATGGAATATTTATACCGTGGGCGTCGCGCGGTCCCTCTGCAAACGTTTACTACTAGACATAGTAATCGTAATGTCCATAGTTGTGGCTTTGTCAACCACTTTTACGCAACGTGCCCCGGAAACTACCAAATTCGGTAAAATAACGCAAAATAAGGGCCATTTTGCCATTCAAGGTCACCGATTTTGGTACCAATCGAAAGCTCATATACGACTTTCTATCAAGATGATAGCTAGGCAAGTACTGCACATTAAGTCTTGAATTTATAAATCTGCTACAGAATTTCCACCTTGCAATTATAGAATATTTATACCGTGGGCGTCGCGCGGTCCCTCTGGATACGTTTACTACTAGACATAATAATCGTAAATTGTCCACAGTTATGGCTTTGTCAACCATATTTACGCAATGTGCCCCGGAAACTACCAAATTCGGTAAAATAACGCAAAATAAGGGCCACTTCGCCGTTCAAGGTCATTCAAGGTCACCGATTTTGGTACCAATCGAAAGCTCATGTACGACTTCCTATGAGTGATTAATACTAACTTATCTACTATCTTGCACCGTTTGTGAGATATAGCCTTCGAAATGTCAAAAATTGCTAAATTTGGCTACGCCTCTTGCGTTTAAACCCCCCAGAGGAGGGGTTCCCCTGGGACGATCTCCGTAAAATTTTCAGTGCATGTCAATGGATGGCCAAGGTACCAAACGGCATAAAAACATTGCCAAAAATTTCAACCGGCTGAGTAGGGTGCACAAACATTACAAACGACAGACAGACAGACGGACAGGCGATAGCATATAGCGAACGTGAACGTACATTTGCTAAAAGTTAGACAATGTGGTAGCATCATAGCCAAGAATTAAAGGAGACGCTGTCAGTGCTAGTCTTAACTAAACAATACCCATAATTAACTTACATAACACAGAGTATAAATTTCTATTGATAATATGCTGACCAATTATGTCAAAATCAGAAGATGCATCAGATCTTCGGAAATACAATCTAACTAGCAACCTCCAAAGACTTTCTTGAAGTTTTCGGAGGATCACTTACAAAAACTTGTGGAATAATTAATAAATGTCAACAAAGCATATACGGCACACTGTAACAACCAAACTGCTAACCTGCTTTTTAAGTTTTCGAAGCATCACTTACACAAACTTGTGGAATGATTAACAAATGTCAACAAAGTATATACACTGTAACAACCAAACTGCTAACCTGCTGCCGTCTGGCCATCTTTCTACGTGTTGCAGCAGCGCTGGCTGCCGCGGTCTCATGCTGTCGCTGCATCAACTCTTGCAGTTTACGCTCTTTGGTTGCTTTCACGTTCGCCTTTGCTTCCACTTCCTCGCGACGTTTCTGCCTCTGTTGTTCGCGCCGTTTCCTCATGTACTTCTGCACTTCCGTTGAGTCGTAGTGCACGAGCCGCTGAATCTTACTTGGTTTCTCACGCGTCTCCGAGCTCTTGACTATATAAACGAGAAGTGGAAACACAGAAACAACAATTCTGTTAATATCCATCATAAAATGACGACGTTTAAAGTCATGCACTTTCCGATCCAAGAGTTATTCTAAAAATACTGGAATAACTTTGGCAGACACCCTTTCTAGTGCCACCAATGACTCATGTAAAGGTCTCTGGAAAGAAAACAGAAGACAGTCCATTGAATTGGGAAGCTGCCTATAAGTGATGATCCTCACGTAACTGAAAATAATTAAAACAACTTAACTGATATATAAATAAAAAATACACAAGTAAAAATTTTGAAGACTCTAGCTTCGCCCATTCCAAATATATGAAGGAAGACCCAAAATGTAATCTAGGGTGATTTGGGAGTCACTCCATGTCATTGGCAATGTTGCCATTTGATAGAGAAAATAGATTTTCTATTAATCATAGACAGAAACTATGCATCTGTCTTATGCCGTTTTTCCGGAGACAACTGGTTATTTGTCGGTCATAAATCTTTCCTATCTTACGTGAATTTGGCGCGCTCGTTGGGGTCACACCATTGCAATGTTACTAAGGCAGCAGAAAACTAGAGTCTCTGGACTATCACGCAACAACTATGCATGGTGAAATGTTCAGCCATTTTGATAGAATACCAGCCCGAGATGGACAGACAGTCAGATGGATGGACAGAGGGTCATAGCATATACAGCACCAGTACAGCATTGCAAACAACGCATGTCCAAACGTACCAGCACTATGTGCAGAATGGCTTCTATGCTTCTGACCAACGCTCAACTTCTTACGATTTTCTTCTCGTTTCTCATCTTTTACTGCCTCGTCTTCATCTGAACATTTAGGACTACGCATTAAAAACCATCATGCATGCAATTTCAGAGCAGCCTGAAAAAGATCTGACGGCTGTTGACAGCAGGTGCGATTTCTGCTAAAGTTCGGACATCAAACTCGCATGCAAAAGACAGTGACATGTAAGTCTCCAAACGTGCTCTGAAGATTGGTAGTAAGGATGCTGAGCTGAGGCAGATTCTTAAGTACCATATCATCTACTTTTGACAAGTCATGTAGCACTTCACTTTCCTTATTCTATCACAACTTCGCACATCAAGCTATTATATCTCAACACACCACTGTGTGTTATTATGTTTCTATTGTGATTAGTTAAGTTACTTAGTTTTAGTTTTACAGGCCACATTTCCAGACTAAAATTCCAAGTTGGGTCAGACAACCCAAGAAAACCGCTGGGCATAATTGGCACAGCTTGCCATAAAGTAAACATCATCCTTCATTCACTGTCATAGGCATTTCTACATTAGTCGTTCCATCTACCAGCACACATGAAGTAAATTATTACCAGCGGTGACGATTACTAAGTCTTGCAGCAGTACATCAGACGCGGCTTTGTTCTGCTGCTGATGCTGTTGACATTTATCCTCCTCATCAGCATCATCAATGTCATTAGCTAATGACCGTGGAAGGTCATGAGGTCGTCTGTCTCCAGTGATGGAAACCCCAAGTTCTTCATGAATTAACTTGGCACCAGCTCGCCACGACTTGGCCGTAATGATATCTGACCATCACATCGCAGTACGTTGCACAGACTGTCTGCCTCTGTTGATTGCTTTTCAATGCAGTACAATTACACATACATATGAAACAATTCAGTGCCATAATGGCGCAACCGGTATGGCGTCGGACTTGCAATGAAGAGGTTGAAGGTTCGATCCAGGTCAGGGCACAGCTACATAACAACTCGGGGTAAGTTGTTCACACCCTTGTGGCAGTATAACTTTGTACAAGTCAACATGCAGTTATACTCTGTGGGTCTGGCGTCGTCTCTAACTCCACCGGTTACGAAGATATGAAAGGCAAAAGATAATGTAGAAAATGGGGTAAATTGGGGTAGTCGTTGGAAATAGCAACGTCTGATAGAGTGCATAAAGTTCTTATTGGCCTTTCGCAGTACTCATGTCCCTGAGATATAGCAAGATACTGGGTTCAAAGTCGTCGACAGATGGAAGGACGCACAGAGACTCGGGGCTAAAGCATATACTGCGCTAGAATGGCGTAGTGTGGTAAAAACCGTTTAACAGCCAATGCACATGTTAACCTGTGTTATCCAGCATCCCAGTTAAGAACTGGAGGATCTAGTTGAAGCAATGTTATACTGCTCACATGCCCTGCTGATGACAACTAGCACATGCAGATTCGGTAGAGATGTTCAAGTTCTCCCCAACAGTGTTATCTACAATGTCTCTGAACCAAGAAAGAGACAAAGTAGTTAGAGTGAAATCTACATTGGCAGTGAGACTAACCCTTCCGAGAAGCTGCTGCATCCGGTGGCGCAACAGCACGGTGTGGCTGATTCCGATGGGATAGTGCGACAACTGCCGAATCTTCAGTGACATCCAAATTGTCACACATAAACAGAGCATATGCACATACAATGGGTCAATGGTCACTTTTCAGTTGCCTCTTGATGCTGAGAGGTTGATGGTGCAAAATTTGATTTATTGATTCAGTTAAAGTTTTACGTCCCACTTGACACAATAACAGGTCATTTCAGAGACGTTCTTGCCAGCCATTCTGTTGGCTTAGCACCGAAAAACTAAAACAAACACAACATAAGTACGTCCATCTTTGGGGACGGCTGTATATCCACACATGCTGAACTACGTCCACACGCCGAGCAATTTCATGAACTGCACATTTGTAGCATGACAATTATGGTAGCTCTGCCCACCCTGAACTTTACTTCCGGATGGGTGGCCGATTCGTCTGATTATGGGCATTTTGAGAAGCAAAGTTCCCCAAAATGGAAGATTCCTGGCACTGATCCGTTTATGCCAACTCTCTAACATCAGTAGAAATACATATCTACAATTTGTGCTGCGGAATTTATTACCAGGTTAGCACACTACAGTATTAAATTATGCAAAAAGGTAATACTAAATAAAACACAGAATAACATAAAAGCAGTCACGACAAAAATCAAACAATAATACATCAGAAGTAGATATCAATACCAAACAGAAAAGCTCAGATTATTATAAATAACAACAACTACTCATTTATCCTGGAGAACTCAGATAAGCCAGTACCAGACAAAACATTCATTCATTCACTCACACCCTATCTTTGTCGACTATTATACATACATATTTTTTTAGATATGAACAACAAATAAAAGAGTTTACCAGTCGTTGTTGTTTTTCTGCCACACGTTGCAGAGTCTGATGATTTGTGATTTGACACGTCAAACGGCTCACTAAAACCTAAGCATTATCACAATAACCACATAAATACACCATGCCGAGATGATCTTGCAACAATACAAACAGCAGTACAGTGAGTGATAATTAATAAGAAGGACAGAAGCAGCAGCAGTAGCAGTAGTAGTGCAGTAAAACTTCATTATAATGGACATCTGGGGACCACTCTAAAAGGACCATTATATCCAAAGTCTGTTATATCCACATTAGGCCATGGATGATTAACTCACAGACCATAATAAAGACGGACTTGGAAATGTTTGTTCAGCTTCACCGGCTGCAAGACAGTTTACAATCGACACAATTTCCTACCCCCATCCCGGAAGTCTGTTTACTGAGGAGAAAAGATGGCTACTGACTCCAGTGACAGAAACACACGAAAGCCAATCATATCACAACTGGCAAACTGGTGCCAGGGTCTTTAGCAACAATACCAATTGATCTCGCCGACGGATGATGGCTGGTGTCCAGCATGATTATGTATTCACCACACGACGACGGCCGTTCTGTCAGCCAGACAGCCGTCATGGTTGCGTAAGCCCGCCAGCAGTGGTCGTGATCTCAATCTGTCTGTTGTATGTAGTTTTGGGACGGACAAACTGGTTTGTAATAAACGAAAGTCCGTACTATCGGAGTCCGTTTTAACCGTATTAATTTCAACGTGTGATAATACAGTGAAATTAACAGAAACTCAGGTCCAGAAAAAAGTCTGTATTAAGCGAGTGTAAGTTATAACCAGGTCCGTTCAACGTAGTTTTACTGTACTTATTATAGCAACTGTAGTAATAGCAACAGTAGCAGTATCACGGATAAAATTATAGAGGAAGTATTAACAGTAATGGTAATAGCAACAGTTACAAATTTGCTAATAAATGAAAACAACTGTATTACCCACAGTGACATCAGTGACGTTTGTGTTTGTCTGTGTGTATGACTGTTTTTCAGCACAATATCTCAACAAACCGATGCAGCTAGGATCACCAAACTTGACATACACATGGCCTACCATGAGACGTGGAAATCCAATTATTTTACAGTCAAAATGTCAAAAAAAACATTACAAGCGTGGGTCATGGAATCTCTTGTGAGCGCTGGCTTCTTGTCTGCCATTATTTTTATCAGGCAGACAAATGCCAAAAAACTCACCTTGATATGATGGTGCTGCGGATGAAGGTCGGTTTGCGACCTTCCGAGATGGAGTCGGCTGATTAGCTACTCGTTCCGGCTTCAGTTGCTGCTGCTGCTCGTTACGAAGCAGTTCTCGGATTCTTTGCAGACTGTCTGTAGATGACAACAATTACCATCACTTCACCCAACTTCTCCCGAAATCCACCAGTACAGTTCAGCTGTAATTCACAAATTAACAGCCATTTTATAAATGGCTTTTCTACCATACACATAGCCTGTACTTTAGATAAGCTGAACTGTTACTGTGGTCAGCTAATAATAACAAATGTAGCTAATGTTACGCAACAGACCAAAGTAGCATTATGTCTTTCTGGCTATCACACCAAAAATGGGTGTCTCAAAACAGGGTTTGGATACCCAGGTACCCATCTAAAAATGGCAAAACGACAAAAAAACCCGAACTTTAACATAATTAACAACAAAACAGATAGTAATTATTTTTCATTTCCGGACTTACTTGACATGAATAACATTTAGCCATCGCCATTCATAAAAAATCCGGCAAAAAAACAATAAAACCCAGTACCTAACAAAACCCGCAAAAAAACCATTGGATTGGTCTTTTTTGACAAAACCAAGGTTTTTAAAACATGTCTCAAAACAGTGCACTTACATTCTCCTGATGGAACTATACACATTAAATGCTCCACTGACTCTTGGCAGATACAAGCGTCGCTAAATATGCAACCAACAATCCACCGATGGAATTATACACTGAAAAAAACTGAACCCAAAGCAATAACACCAACATAACCCCAACCCCCCTTGATGCCACCAGTGAAAAATAAAATAGGTTTAACAGTACTAATATTTTAATAAGTTAAAAAATTAACACAAAATATTAACTAAGTTATCACTCACACTGACTTGACCTCTCACCTCTGTCGGCTGCCGGCAGGACACCGTTATTATGCTGCCTGTCGGTACCAGCAGTTGATACAGTTCCAACAGCAGAGCTGGCAAACGGTCCCACAGCACAATTCCGAACATCTTGAAACGTGACTCTGGACTGACGTTGTGCTCGTGTACCAGCTGAGTCAGTCCTGGTGTCAGTGGGGATGGTGACATCAACACGATGTGTGCGTGCCCGCGAGACATGAGAAGTTAAAGGTTTGGTGCCGACGGCAACGCTGTCATTCAGAAACTGAATGCCGGTCTCGCGAACGGCAGTTGACGACGTCAGATCCGAAGCATCCACAGAAGACCCACTGCTGCAGGCTGACATCTCGGCCAACGCAGTACGTGGCATGTAGCCGAGAGAGAAATCAAGACGCGGTGGGCCGCTGCTTACAGATTCAGAGCCACTAACATAGCTTGGTGCACGGCAAACATCAGTCCCTACACAACAAGCCACATGCTACGTCAGTGAACCCACACTCATGCACAGCTTTTGTCTAACTAGTCTTCCTTTCTGTTGTTATTTTAGGGAGGGCCAGATCCCCTAAACATAATCTTTGGGTGTAAGTTGAGCAGATTTTATACAGCCCAAATGCCCTTCCTGTTACCCAACCACTTCATTGTAGCGATAAAAATAAAAAATACAGTGAGTACAAGCCTATATTCCCCAGTCCACAGTGCTAAGCTGTGTCCCCTCGGCTCTCTAGGAACCTTCAGGGAATGCTCATCATAATTCTGCTTAGGCCAGATCCGCATTCAAACCAGGGATCCGATTTTCAAACGATCCTAAGACGATCTTAGGATAAACTTAGGATTTTGTCTGAAGTTATGAAGATCTTATGATAAAGTTAGGACAATGTTGATTTCAAAACTTCCTAAAATAATCTCAGGATGAAGTTATGATAAACTTAATATAAACTTACGATCACAACTTTGCTGTCTTAGGATGAATTTACGACAAATTTACGATAAACTTAGGAAGAAGTTACGGTGCGATAAAATTGCAGGTGTGACATCAGTCTTACTCTGTCTCAAATTATACAAACTACACTAAAAGTCACAATACAGTAACTTGCTGTACGACTTCTATTTAAATAAATAAATTAACAAATAACGAAACAAATAAACAAAAAGTACTTATCGCTGCAGTCATCAGCAAACGTTTGTATTTCATCAACACACACTGTTAGAAATATTTTGAATATTTACCACGTTGACTAACTTTCTGCGAGACATCGGCTGATATCTGTTGCACATGAGCATCCTACAACAGTGAAACGAACACGCTAAACCAATCTATTACATGTTATATCACACTGTTACAGTGAAATAATCTGCATTTATCACTGACACAACGTTTCTGCCATAATCGGCAGTTTTTTTCATTAATTAGTCAGTGATATAGATAAAAATACTGAATAGAGGGCCTATTCTGGTTTCGGCACTTCATAAACTTGTCACTCACTTACTTACTTTGACACTTACCCACTTACTTACAGCCCTGGGACCCATTCGGGGTGTCACTCACTGGCCTCATCCTTTCTAAATCCCCTGCTAGACTTACAGAGGAAGGGGCACTGCATCCTTTAAACTGACTCTCTAATGCCAGTAGTCAACGGTGACTAACTGACTATTTTTACCAGTTCATTACAATCAAACAGTCCTTGGTGACATAAAAAATCTATAATGACCTCTGCAATATATCTGTGAAACAAAACACAATCAGTAACATTATGCAGCAACTAATGCACAAAGGACACAGTTTTTAATGCATTTAATCACTAAACAACAAATTTAACACAGAAAACACAACCAAACATCGCTCATTAGTTCAAGTCCGCAACTAAAAGTAATTCTGCAAAAAATGTAATTTAGCGAACACTCGTTATAACCATTTCTGTCACTATCAAGTGCACAACAGTACGTAAAAGACTATTTTATTCCTAACTTTTAATATTCCAACAATTTTTATAATATTAATGCAGCCAACCAGGTTGTCTTCATAATGCAACATACTTTACCCTGTTGTTCTTAATGTTGCTGTTATTAATTAATTCAACTCTTAAAACGGGAACCTGTTGTGATGGTACAAGCTGAAATGACATACAGGAGTTCAAACTCTGTATTTCTGTTCATCCACAAACATGTCTGAATCAATGGCAATTTTGTAGTCATTAACACAAACAGTACTAGTTATACTAATCTTAAACACAGATCGTTAGTCATGGTTGCAATGGTTAGATGCTGCAGTGTAGATTGTACAGAAAGTTTCATGCTTTTCCTCTTGTTCTTGGTGCTGTTGCTTAATCTGTTTCTGATTATTGCAGATAAAGCTGAACATTAGTACAACACCTGAGAGTAACTGGCAGATTGTGAGTGATCGTCTTCAATGAGGCTGAATAAGTAGTCTGGCAGGTTCCACAAAACATCATCTGATCTCGGCTTCTCCATGTCTGTCAGCCGATGCTCGGCACGATGCAGCTGGTATTGTTAACACACAAAAAACAAATGAGGTAAAAGTAGGACTATCATGCTCCTCAGCAGCAAAGGTGAAATACTTCTGCCACAGGACAGAGCCCACATGTAAGGCTTCCAGAATTCTGTGATTCCACAAGCGTGGAATTTACTGCAGAATCGGCTGACATTCGCAGAATTGGCTGTCTTTTGTGCTATTTGCATTTTTTTTGCCAAACACTGCGTAGAATTTTCATTTTAGCCATAATTCTTCGTAATCTTTACCGACGTTATCCACGATGTTTTACCATTAAAACATCCAAAATACTAACAGTAGTATAGTGTTTTTACGGTTTCAAAAATTTTGCTGTCGGTCGGTTTCGGTAGGTTTTTGCAAGAAAAACCGCGGTTTTCGGTTCGGTTTTTGTCTGTCCCGTTTTCACCCTGTCGTCAATGTGGTACGTTTATGCGGCCCACTGCACATCAAACCTGCAGCAGTACGTTACATATTTCTGTGTATAACTCCAGTCGACAGCAGCAAGTATCCAAC
>Ga0209780_1000474_pt1 | contig 21374 bp, 12 predicted proteins | sample WorMetexBAHAMAS2_FD_187384 | JGI IMG/M metagenome (GOLD analysis project Ga0209780, IMG submission 187384) | Marine gutless worms symbiont microbial communities from Max Planck institute for Marine Microbiology, Germany - Inanidrilus exumae... | ecosystem: Host-associated > Annelida > Digestive...
ATGTTGTTGGATCTGGGTTTGCCCAGTTTTAATACTGTGATTTTCAATGCTAATGCTTTGTGTGTCAATCGACTGAAGTCATCTGTCAATAGTCTAGTCCAGTCAGTTTTTATGGTATAACTTTTTTTGTGTGTGTATGTGTACTTAACTGCTTATTTGTAGGTTAGTAGTTTGTAGGTTAGTAGTTTGTAGTCCGTTGTTGTGTGTGTGTGTGTGTTCAGTGTGTGTTTTATGGGCCTCGCTGCCTGAAATAAAAGCTTTGATTGATTGATTGATTGAAAACGAGTAGGCCTATTGTATGATACTCTACATACCTCGAAAAACGTCTCTGTATGACTCGGTTTATTTTTACCGCGCGACGCTATGCTAGCACAGTATATGCTGTCATCGTGTGTCTGTCCGTCCGTCCATCGGTCTGTCACAAGTCGGGAGTTCTGCAAAGATGACTAAACCCAAGATCACACAAACAACGCCATATGATAGCCCAGGGACTCTGGTTATCTGATGCCAAAGATCTCGGCGAAACTCTAATGGGGTCACCTCCAACGGCGGCGCCAAGTAGAGGTGAGGTAGGTTAAAATGGCTGATCTCGACCAACATCTCGCTATATCTTAGAAACGGTGCAAGATAGAGACATAGTTACTATGGAAGGCTAATAAGAACTCGTGTGCCCTCTATCGAATGGCGCTATTTCCAATGAGTGACCCAAACTACCCCAAACCACCCCATTTTTCGCCTTCATATACTTATAAGTTGTAACGGGTAGAGGTAGAGGTAGAAACTTCAAATTTGGTAGGCAGGTTGATCGTAGCAAGTCCTACACAAATCATCCCGGCTTAAAACCTACCTGTTTCACAAATCCTATCCCCCGTAGTTCCACTTCTTCCTCCAAGACTGCCTTCACGGACTTTTGCCTGCACCGTTTATTCTGAGCTAATCGGTTTTTGTTTTTAATTTTTCCTTTTTGTTAATTTTTTGTTTCTGTTTCTGCGGCTCCAATCATATCTCTGAAACGGCTGAAGCTAGAGTCGTCAAATTTTGTATAGGTGTAGAATATACACTAGACCCTGGTTATAATGCAGTAATCTGGCATCACGCAGCACGGTCCCTGTGCGGCAACGTAGCTTATTGTAACAATGTGTGAATTGATTTGTGCAGTGATGTAATGTGTTTAAGAAAATTCCAATGATAAAGAGGTTGACTAGTGTTGTCTGTATGCAAGGCTATTGCTAGTTATTAATTCTCACGTAACTGTTAATGTGATGTAAATTATCAAAAAAGTAGCTTCAGTTTCTCTTAACTGTGAAAGCCAGTGCTTTAAAACAGCAAACATGGAAATTTTATCTGCAAATTCAGTGCACAGAAGGCCATCCATTCCAGAGTTTAACCTCTGTAAAGGCTGTAAGGGGCGCATTAGTTCCAAGTTCAAATTAGGATGTAATGACTAATGACGTGTATGGTCCACGTGAGTAGAGTGAAACGCTGTGCAAGGATCCAGTCCATTATTTTCAAGGGACCAACTCTCCCCCTTTCCTTTGCTGAATTTCAGTCTCCCTCCATTCACTACCTAGCCCTTCAGTTTCTGCATCTCCACTTTTGCCCTATCCTCCCATCGCTCATTCCCATGCCCTTAGACCTGAACTAGTCTAGGGGATCTCGATGGGAGATGTTAAGCTCCCCAGCAGGTCCAGGAAGAACCCAACTGCCAAACGGAACGCTTCTAACTGAATGTTTCACAGACAATTGGCACTTTTTGGCAGAGTCCACTAAGTTTATTTTGTAGTGCATCTGTAACTTAGTTTAGTAATGCAGTGATAAACGGCAACTTTTGGCATCTTACGCTATGGCCCGCTTGGCTATTTGAATCAGCCTGTGTATAGGCACAAATGACAGCGTGTTTTTGTGATGGGTCTGGCGGCAGGGTTGTCACATTTTCTAAACTCTGGAATGGATGGTCGCTGGTGGCACTTTTGTATTGTTCATTTACTCTTGAAAATCATGCTTATGTCTGAAAAATATGAGTCACGACGTTTCTGGCTGCAGATAGCAATCGGCCTTAAATCGGCAGATTGATAGTGCCTTCACATAAGCACTAAGTTACGCACAACACTCCAGCAGTTTCAAAACAACGCATCATTTGGTTCATTTTTCATAATTCAGGTTCATGACAGAAGCAAATATGCAAAAGAATAAAAATGGTTTTATGCTGTTTATTGATAGTAACTGTTTCATGTACTCATATACCGTTTAGGTTCTCTGTTTACCAGCAGGAGTCTGACGATATAGACTACATGAATCACATTCAAATTAATTACACCGATGCATCTGACAGACAAAAGGTAAAGGCTTCCCATACTCGTTACCGAGTGTTAGGCCCGGAGCTGATCCTGGTGTACAGGTAGTCAGCCAGCAGGTGACTATAAGTCATCTACTCGGCGGTAGGCTGCCATTACTTTCCGCCAGGCCTGCGGTTAACTTCCCAGCCGCAGAGCATCACCGCCCCTTGGCCAGTATCAAGTTATACTGCTTGGTGACAGAGGCACATTGGTGTGAACAACTTGCCCAAGGTTGTTATGCAGCTTTGCCCCAAGTAGGATTTGAATCCACGACCTGTTGATCGCAAGTACAACACTCTACCTCTTGCGCCACCTATCTGACAGATACATCAGTGTAATTTGAAATACAGCAGTAGCCACAGAGCAGTCATTCTAGACATCAGGATTTATCTTCTTCGTCTGCAACACCACACGTCAACACGTAATTCACATTCTAACACAAAAATCAGTGACACAAGTACTAGAACAAGCAAAAACTCACATTGGCAGTTTTTGTGCTTCGTGACCTTGACCTTTGACCTTTTAATCCCAAAATAAATGGGTTTCCAGGACTCACGGTGGAACATTTTTATGTCGCGTTTGGTGATCCTAACTGCAGTGGTTTTTGAGATATCATGCAGATAGACAGACAGACAAACGCCGGTGAAAACCCTACCCCTGCGACTGCCATCAGCATGGGTAAATAAGTCAACAGATTGATTCCAACCAGTTTTGTTTTGTTGATTTCAGTGCAGTGCACTGTTACTGGCCCGCCTACGCATACCTGTGTAGGTGGGCCAGACTAGTAATGCTCGCTAGCTTCTGTCGTCGTCTGTAACACTCCACGGCTGGCCAGTAGTGTTACGCCCCTTGTTTAAAGTACGTTTAATCATTTTGTGACGAGATGCTGTTGCAAAACATGTACATCCTATGGTAAGTCTATATGTCCATTAGTCTGCCATATTTGAGGTCATGGACTGCATCGAAATGGCTAAACATATAATCAAACTTTTTCACAACTTGAACCCAATCTTTCTACTTTTCCTGTACCAGCATCTGGGAAAACTACAAACCAGATAGAAAAGTCTGCAATCAACCAAACGGTAATTTATATAGCACCTCTTTAACGCAGTTCTCAGGGGCACCTGCTACAAGTATGCACACGTCTCAACTGCAGTTTCTTGATGCTGTCTTTCAGTTCAAACAGAAGGTTGCATTGAATGCATTCTCATGTGAACTGTACAGAAAGGCTTTACAGAGGCTCAAGCTAGCTTTGGAATGGAGACTACCCTCGACCATGAATCTAACATATTGTAAATAATTATTCCTTTGCCACCCAACAGTTTCAGCAAAGGCATCATGTTTTTTTGTGATGTTCATCCACCCATTTGTTCGTTCGTCCAGACAGGTATCGCTACCATGATATCTCATGAAAGGCTTGAGCAATCTCGATGAAACTTACAGGGAATATTCACTACCCCTACTGAAGACCTGGTTAGATTCTGGAAGCCAAAGGTAAAGGGTCACAGCAGGCCATTGACGTGATGAAGGCATCGACGTCCACACTGGGGCTTCAGAGTCAATCTTCTAGTTTATAAGATGTTCTGAGTCACCCAAAATATGTCAATTTCCTCACTGTAACCATAATGGAACAACGAACAGTGGTTTTTGCTGTAATTTGGTGATTACAGTCACACCCAGCTACATGAATAGAACGGTATGCCGCTCCCCTGGTGTACTCGTTTTGCCAAGCATCTGACATCCTATTATCATTGTAATTATTGTTGTCATCATCATCATCTTAACAAAACTATGGAGCAATTGAGACTCGTGTGTCCAACAATGCACAACAAATATGCACACATCTGTTGAAATGACATAGTGCAGTCATGTGAGCAGGTACATAATGAGATGCCAGGACACACAAAACTTCAACAGCAAGAATGCAAGATCAAAATCCTGAGAAAATATACAGTTGCCATAGCAAAATGTGACAGCAAATCTCCTACAAGTTGGAGCAAAACTGCCCGAATGGATCTTGTGTCATCGATGCATTTCAGCTTCAATACACTTAACTTGAAACAGATGACACGAGTAATCACATGCATTGGCAGCATATGAGCACAGTTAGTGTTTTATTTTTATCAATATCAACACTTGCCTGATAAGCTCTCATCGTCATCATCATCTTCACCAGCTTCAGCAACCAATGCATTTGCACCAGCAATCGCTCCTTCCATCTCTGTTTCCATCTCTTCTTGATCTTCAGAAGAACTTTCTTCTGACTCCAACCATTCCTATCAACAGACATGCACCGAATCACATCTGTGCTATCCAATATTCAATAAGTGTATGCTACAAATCATCCATTAACAACACATCTCATCTCAGAATCACACAACTTTTCAAAACACCTTTTCTCTCGACTTCTCTTTACCTGTCCTATTTCTTCATAGTTAAGCTAACGTTGGTAGAGACCTCGAAGGTTTTCTTTGAGGATTGCTGAAGGAACACTTATTACAGGCTGGATAACCTTCCCAGCAGTCAATCATCATATCATCATCGACGCACTTAAGCAGTAAAATATTTTTCAAATATTTTCATCCTACTGAAAAGATGTACTCGCATAAAAGAAGTGTAAATAAGCAGAGAGCTATTTAATGCAAATGCTAAAGGGTGAAACAGTATCCAACAGGGCTCGGATTTGTTCAAAATAGAAGATTTAAAATATATGACCACAGAAATGTTTGACGAATATAGCAACTACAAATCGGCGTTAAACTGTGCTAAGATCTACAAGCTAGTTCCGGCATCTTAGAGATATGGGCAATCAAACAGTTGTGTTTAGTTCCATGTGAATTATGTCTCATCACTACAATATTTTGATTGTAGTAAGCAAGTGATAACGGTATTTATTATGCTACTACTATCATTTTTTCTCAAACCCTGTAATGCAAATAATCTAAAACAAAAATGTTACAGACACAAAACCAAAAAGTGATAAACAGTATTGGAATACCACAAACAGTATAAACTACTTCTTTAATACTCAAATTTTCAGTTTCAGTCCTTTTTTCCAATAAAAATATACTGTCCACAAATCTTGTAGTTTTCGCTACCTTTATGAACCGAGCTAGCGAGTGTACCTGTGTAGATGTGTCAAGCGGAATTATCGTCTTCCATTCGTCCATTTTGTGTAGATCAAGAGAATAAAAGTCTGACAAGGTAACTTGACGATCGCCGTCCTCGAAAACTCCACCATAGAGAAACAGAGTACCATGCCGAACACACAACATAGGATTCATCCGTGGACATGGCATGAAAGAATCTGTCTGTAGATCACAAGCGGGCTCAGTTGTAATTGTATCAGACGCAGATGCACTGGACTGTGGCGCAGCAACTGTCACTGTAAAAACCCCGTCATCAAATGTTGTAACTGATGATGCCCCAGCATCCACAGACGCTGTCACTTCAGAAACTCCAAGTCTCTCGATTCCTTTATTAACATCTTCACATTTCAAACTTTCATCATCATTGTCTGACACAGCGTCGTCACTTCCTGTTTCCAAAACTTTTTCGCCAGTGTCTCGTTTTCTCCGGCGATGTCTTCGCACATCCTTGTCTGTCCGCTTTCTATGCACACAACAGTTACAAATAGCAACAGTAAGGAGTTTTTAGTGGAACATCAGCACGTTAACAATCAGTCAGTGCCGTTAAACCATTGCAGAAATATGACCCGATATGGACGAAATACAGGAAAAGAAAAAAACATGTGAAACAGATGTAAATGCAAAACTAATGACCTTACATGACATAGCGTGTAACACAAACACGGTATGTGCCTATAAATGCAACTTTACGCCATGACATTCACTGGTGTCACTATATAACATATGACATGTGAACTCAAAACACTTGAAATGCAAATTCATACTTTATTTTACACATTTAGTTTAATTTGTTTAGTTACGTACCTATTGTTATTATCTTTCACATTCTGTGACTGACTTCTGGACGTTTTTGATTCTTACCAATCATTAATGTGCAATCAACTATTTTATTTATAAGCACCACACAGTTAGGATCATACTAAGAGTGCTATCATACGTCTGCAACTGACCACCTGAAATGTTGAACTATTATCGTGCAAAAAATGTAATGTTCAACTGTAATTACTTCGATATTTCAATGACCTCACTATAACTGCCGTGTGTGACTCATTCACCATTCGATTACGGTGAAAGTCATGTGACCGCATTTTGACCAATCAATGGAGTAGCTCGTAGTTGGTCATACAACAAAATGAAAACAACAGACACTTCTGTTGATTGTGAAAATGAGTTTTGCTGATAGTATCAATAACGTTCTAAATCTGAGTTTTTTAACACTTTCAAGTTCTGTCAGAGAACTAACAGTGAAGTATTTATGTCTTGCAAGAAAAGAAATAAGCAAACGCTGTAATTGCTTTCATTAATTTGGTCAGAATACACAGAATCACAACACTCGTTAAGTCTTGAGTAGACACCACACACGACTATAGCATGTGGTAATTACAAAACTCACATCAAAAGAGACTATAAAGAGAGCAATTAAAAGTTTTCATACCGCAAGAACTGTTGATACCAACGAGCTTTATCTAGTTCCAGAACATATAATTCGTTGTAGAAAATACCCCTCATGGATTCTTCATCTTCTTCCTAAATCAAATGTTTACATTACAGTTGTCAAAGGGACAAAACTATCATATCAACACAACACTTGCTGCAGCAGTACCCCCAGCTTGATGAGGTTGGCTGGTTGTGTGGCACAGTGGTAGAATATCGGTCTTTGGCCAACAAACTTTCTTTGTCCTGCACTCGAGCTGTAGCTGCCGGGTAACCATTTATGTAGGAAAACCGTCTGCTATAGGTCAACCAGCCAGGCCAACTCAGCCTTTCATCCCTTCGAGGTCGACAGATGAGTAGTAAGCTGCAATTGGATGTCTGCAACCTCAGTTAGGGGTGGCGCCATCTGGTGAACAGTTACAAAGGAAAAGCGGGCATGGTGTAATTTGCAAGTAAAACTGTGTGATCCATGTCTGCCGCCATATAAATACTCTTCCTTTCCTTTCCTGTTTATTCAGTCCATTTCCCACACTAACCCCAAATTACGTTGGGACTCTCAAATGGAAACCTTTGTGAATTTCCAAAGCAAGATACTTCACAGCTGGACACCTTTCTGCCACTGTCAAATAGCCAACCCAGCAATGCACTAAAGAACAAGAAACACACTGCATCTGTTCTGACACAGAGCAAATGTTCAACACACTCATTACAGTCAAGCAGTTCTCCTTTCATATTCGCATCGAGTGCATAATGGCCAGACTTGTTAATAATAGTATGAAAAAGAATTGCTAATATTTGATAGCAATACCAACTGCCAAAAATACTGCCAATATCGATACCGATACTGAAATTCAGAAATGTTGCCAGTAGTGATACTGACAGTACTGATTAGCCTACCATTAAACATTAGTAGTAAAGGTAAAGTTCGGATTCTTATATAGCGCAGCTTACGCGATGACCGCACCTGTGCACTGTACAATCTCGGAAGTAGCTGCATAACCACCTTAGGCAAGCTGTTCACATCTATGTGTCTCTGTCAGCAAGCAGTACAACTTGGTACCGGCCAAGGGGCAGTGATGCTCTGTGGCTGGGAAGGTAACCGCAGGCCTGGCAGAAAGTAATGGCAGCCTACCGCCGGGTGGATGACTTATAGTCACCTGCGGGCTGACTGCCTGTACACCGGGATCAGCTCCGGGCCCAATGCTTGGCAACGAGTATGGGAAGCCTTTACCTTCTTTTTACTACGACAGAGGCAGGCTAATGTCACAGTCAGCAGCGATGATTAAGATAAATCGAAACAAACAGTAAAAAGTTGTGACTGTTGTACACCGGCAACTCTTCAGTTTAAGGTAATGAGTTCAGAACTTCATGTCACCAAAGTGACAAAAAAACTACAGTACTAAAGTAAATGCTTTTAAGTCGAGCAGTTCTTTTGTTCACTATTATTCGTTTAGCGGCAACAACTAGAATCAGTCATCTTAATGCAAATATCACCAAGTATTCACTTAATCAGTAAGGGCCAGTTTTTACACCACAAATCAATCTCCCATTAACATTAATGGCAGAATAGCTCCCATTAATTAATTAGTTCCCTCATGGTCACCTAATGTTACATCATGTATGCAGTCTGATGCAGAAACTGACATTTGGCCAATTAGAGAAACTAGCATTTCAAACTGCATGTTCGTTAAGCGGGCTCAAATCGGAGTGAAAACACCATCACCAAACGAGAACAGCCAATCGACGGCACAGCTCAACGGCAGTGATGGGCATGGTAATTGCCGTATTTGTAACTCGGAAGATAAGTATGATGATGATGATGATGATGATGAAACGTGGATTTATATAGCGCATCGCCATAAAATCTCTAATGCCCTGTACTGTAAATAGTAATAATTCGTTAGCAGTTAACTATTGTAACGACTATTGCACTTAAACACCAATGTATTTGACTGTATTGCAAAAAGCAGACGCCTTTTTGACACTGCTCACACAAATGTAATGGTAGTACTGACTGGCCATGACAAAGTATCATTGATACCTCTACGGTTACTTCTGTGTAAAAGTATCAGTGATATCAATGGCAATACTGGAACATGACACAGCATTGCTGTCGCCTTTGATACTAATATTAACAAGACTGATAATGGTTAAATACATGCCAACTAGCTCTGCCATAACTAAGACTGTATATTTTTTGTGACCATTACAAGATTCGCAAAATAGACAAAATTGACCTACCACCCCGAATTCTTGCATTTTGCCATAAAATGCCACGAATTTGACTCTTTAATCCATTAGCTCAAAGTAACTGCATTGATTATAAAATATAGCATAGAAATGATAGAAATGTATACAACTTTATTTTATACAACTTCTTACAACACACAATTCAATATAGAACTGACTGAAATGCACGGACACAGTTAACATTACTCACTCAATGACAATTTCAACTTATCTCTAGTAATGTTTTCTGACAAGTTTGTTTTTAAAGCGAAAACGGTGTTTTAGTTTTACATCTGAATGATCGATTTGGATCTTTTGCATCACTACAACTGATACTGCTAATTCTCTGCTATTTAGCATTCTTTTTGTAGCGGGTGGACTGTAAATTTTCCGACTTTTGGCCGCAAAAAAATTACAGCCGTAGCCATAACCAATACAACAAATGATTAGATATCAATGCACAACACGAAAGCCAGGAACTTTCTTAACAATTTCTGCATTAGAAATTCAAACCATAATACATTTGCCCCGTATGGGACTGAATGACGGTCAACTCTTCATAACTGACGTTTCTGCCAACTTCAAAGTCACGTGACAGAAAAACTAGGCCAAATATCAAAAATACGGCCCGACAAAATTTAGATATTGTGCCCTAGTTTAAGAATCCGTGGTCAGTTGCCATCTCCCACTGTAAACGGTGGAGAAGATAGCTGGTAAAATGGCCAGATTTCGAACTGTGAAGGGCTCGTGACCTTGATCTTGGATTGGATCACACTGCATACCGTCGTGCATCACTCATCGACCTCTACCTACATGCCAAATTTCATTGAAATCGAAGAAACTTTTTGTGGACGGACGAACGGACGGATTCATGGACACACATTTGAGGCCGGCTTTACTAGGTCCACTCTGTTGAAGTCGACCTAAAATTGACATTGCTGTTTACCACATCCCCACTCAAAGCTGTGACTACACAGCAAACACGTATGCTGAGGATGCTGAAGAAACAACAACAATGTACACCTCGTCAAAGACTCCGCCAAACAGCATCGCTACATCGGGTGCCGTCGTGACAAGTGAACAGCTGGAGCGAGGTGACGGTCGACAGCCAGACTGCTTCACTACCTGCCACGTCACTCGTACCTTGTCACTGCTCGCCTCCGCATCCACCGACCTTCTTGTTCTGCCTCATCACATCAGTTAAATGCACACTGCAGACATGACTGCAGGCTGATGGAAATCGGTCAAATCATGCGGTATTTATCAGACAAACAAAATTTCGCCTGCCTGTCAAACTGTTGCTACTGCACAGATCGTGCCCAAAATCTGCCAGGGCCAGACTCCAACAATGTACTCAGAGTGCTCCAGTCATCCAAATCGGTTCACTTCCGGCAGAGTTATAGCCGAACGCGTGAACACTGCCAAAACGTGCTATAAAGTGAATCCAATATTCGGCTGAAACCTAGCTAGGCTTCGAGCTGAATAATTATATCTCAGTAATAAAACAGCAAATACAAATGGTAAAAACTGGCCAGTTATCAACCAAGTGTAAGGGCGATAGTCATAGCTCTACAATGGCAAATATCATTTTGAGCGCATGCCTCAGTCTCATATCCAATGACTAAATCTGACTGTGGGGAGTTGTGACTAACTCACAGCCAGAGTGCTATACAGCCATCAGCAATGGTGCTCACCCTTACTACCATGCCGACAGCGACTCAACCTTCCACCCTCTGTGGGACAGTACAACGAGTATCAGCTTTCATGATGAGTATTAATAATAAATGATAATGGTAAGTGTAGACGAAGCAGCCTATAGGCAAACTCACAGAACTAGTCAATTGGCTTGGCATGAGGGTTGTTGGCCATGTGGCATGATTCTGCATTTATCAAATGAATTGGATGTCTGCCACCGTAATTGTCATCAGTAACATTATTATCATTATTAAAATTAACTTGTATGTACAACTTGCAGCTAACTTAACAGTATTGCCTACAACAACATAAATATTCACACATTCTGAGCTTACGTGGCGGCGTGGCGTAGTGGTGGCGTCGTTGGTCTCGATCAACGAGGTTAACCTACACTGAGCCCGGTTAGTACTGGGATGGGTGACTGCATCCGATTCCCGGAGGCAGCACTTTATTTCGGTAACCCAGATCAACTCAGCCTTCTACTCTCTGTGGGACGGTAAAATGAGTACCAGCCGAAGGGCAGTGATGCTTTGTGGCTGAGGAGTAAAGGCAGGCATGGTGTAATTTGCAGGTAAAACTGTGTGATCCATGTCTGAGCGCATTAGAGGTAGTTACAACAATGCACTATACAAATCGACGTATACTTTTCTTTACTTTAGGTTTAATTGGACTATTTTCCATGGTTACCACAGGGCAGGCCAAGCACATAAAAAGTACCTGATACCATTCCTGATGCCAGCAATGAAGGTATGCATAGACAGACCAAACAAATACAACAGTACAATTGCTCATCATAGTAAAACACGACTGACTGACTGTCAAACGTGAGAGCAAACATATCAGAATGAATCTGTCCACGATCAACATCACGTTTGACACGTTCCTTGCTGTAGCCGCCATATACAATAAGTCGAGTGTAATCATGGGTCATAGCCATCACGCAGGCTGGCAAGACACAAGCAAACAAACCATGTCAGCAGCAAGGTGGCCACAGATCAGCTAGTCACACACAGCAATCACATTCACGAACAGCAAGCAACAAGAGTCATTGTATTTATCAACAAGTCATACGTTGTTTCTGCTGTACCACAAATCTGAATCAATCAACAGTTCATTGCGAACTTGTAATTTTAAACAACTAAAGTAACGTACTAAAAGATTCAAATGCTAGCATAATAATCGTCACTTTGAAGCTGCTGTGAAAAAAGACTACATAATGGATGAGTACACATACAGACATGCAGAGAGCTAAACAGATGACCATACATGCAATGAAGCAGTTACAATTTCAGTTTGTACTGATTCTGCTCAAATGAAAACCAGATCAGACAAATGAGAAACCATCACTACTACTATCAGTGCCTAAACAATGAAAACAGCTCAGCATGCTCTGCTATGCATACAATAACTGTTAGAGCAGTAAGCAAGACAACACACAATAGACAAAACGAGCACCTGATCGTGGACTTGGAGGAATACCAGAGACATCTAGTTTAATCCATCTGAATGTGTCTGTGTCAAAAGCATGGATGTCGTTGTAATATCTGTAGTCACTGGAACACAACCAACATAGGACAGCCATGAAGCAATGCGATCCTGCACTTATGTCACTTAGCTCTGATTGCATCAAGTTCAGACACTTTTAACATTAGGTCATCTCAGCTGTTAACGTAGGTTAACAATAATTTCACTGCACTATCATGAGTTACCGACCAAGTAGGGCTAAGCATCACTTAACTTTAACTCAGCATTAACATTAACCATAGGGATGTTAAACGATTATCAATAATTAATCAGCAAATTTGTAAACAATTAGTTTTCGAATTTTGATTCTCGATTATTGAAACTGGCCCAAATACACCACGTTGCATACCATGGCACTTAAATAACAAGGGTTGGAATTTTGCTGAGATTTTTGGCATCAGAAAACTAGTCACTGGGCTATCGTACGGCATTATTTGCGTGATTCTATGTAGCTGTTTTTGTACAGTGCCGGCTTGTGACGAACAGACAGACACACGATGACAACGTATACCGGGCTAGCATAGCATGGTGTGGTAAAATGGCCCATGAAATTGACTTATATTTGTTTAAAATGATTACTTTTGCACTCAAACTTGAATGTCTCTGTGACAGATCCAACATTATTGGTATTCAATACAACTAATGTTTGCTGATTGTGTTCAATCATTGTCATATGCCATTGTTAAGCTCTATTGAGCAGCACCAAATACACTGTAGAGGCAATGTTAAACAGACTCTCGCACGTACTTTGCAGTCTCATGAAATCCACCAAAGATGAGAAGTATCTTCTGACATGCAGTCATGCGATGTCCACTTCTTGAGGACGGACCACCAGAAACTCTGACAGCACATGACAGTCTATCAATCACTCAAAATGTCAACTCACAGTGCTACTTCAAAGAGTTCTCCAGGGCGCCCACTACAAGTAAGCATGCTCACAAAGTCATGTTTAAGGCCAGACTGAGCGATGGAAGACCAATCCACATGGCACTGACAAATGGACACTGCACAGTCTGTAATGTGAAGTAAGTAAATTTATAGAGCGCAAAGGGCATGTATGCAGCATAATCAAGTCACTGTTGTTTGCACGGACAGAAGCTCCAGTGGATGTAGCATATGACACACTGATACACAATCAACAAATGGTTGGTTGGAGTTTTACAGCGCTTTCAACACAACTCAGGTCATATTGCGCCATAAAAGGTAGAACTATATTATAACTAGATGGAAAGTACTTTAAGAGATTACAACTCCCCGCAAAAGTTTGTCGCCAACACTTGCCAGTTGACACACCTACTAAATTCTTGGAACTCCAGTTCAAGTTCAGAGTGTCGGAACACTAACCAGTTTGTTTCAGTTAAGGTATGATTCAGTGTCTGAAGTATGATTGTTCAAAGAAGTATAAAATGTAAACAATCGCCGGTTTATGGAGTTTTTTGACCGTTGTTTCCACATCCCTGTACCGATCGTAAAGAAACACAAACTTGGTCTTCCCTTTCTCCCTAGAAACCTTCCCATAAAATTTGGTACAAATCCGTCCACAATCTTTTTAGTTATCGTGGTTGCTTTGAGAGTTAAATGGTGCTGTGTAACAGTAGCAGCTCACCTCCCCAAGACATTAGCTTATGCTGACTGCTGCCCTAACCTCCAAGGCCAACTTCTATAATCGACAAACATCTGTTTGTGTTGAGTATATGACATGATATGACTCACTTCAACTCTTACTTTCGTTTTTGTTTCACGTGCGTTTTTTTCTGGAATCTATCCAGGTGTGGCCAGACCTTTTTGATTGACTGGTGTAGTTTGTCTACATACTGGATGACCTTTCTGCTGCCAAACCAACCGTGTCAAGGAACTGATTCATTTCAATGTGAATTTTTATGTTTGGTCATCTGACTGCCAGCAACCAGCATATTGCAAACTTTAGTTCATTGTGGATATCACTAATGTTCACTTCACTCTGCAAATGTTTCATTGTCATGGACTCCAGCCAGCCGACTGTCATCCTCCACCTCACTGACAGACTGCAAACTGTCTTTAAATTACACTGACGTACACAAGTCCACCAAACTTACCTGGAGAAAGAGATAATGCAAGGAACAATGCCAGGTGCACGCAGGCAAGGAAGACCACGAATGGCCTGGATGAACAACATCAATACGTGGACAGGATTCCCCATGTAAGAGTCAGTCAGAATGACAGAGGACAGAGATAAATGGAGAAAGTACGTCCATGGTGTGGCCAACCCTCGGATCGAGAATGGCTAAAGAATACAACAGAATAGAAGTCCATCATGTGCATGATGGTCCGCTGTTGACAACAAGCTAAGACGGACATTGTGGCAAGGATCCACGTGTGTTGACGTAAAAAGCATCAACCTTGGCCTGTCTGGAAGCAATTGAGCAGAGATCATCTATGACAATGTGGCAACACTTCTGGCCAACACTTTCACTGACTTCCTCATTATGATGACCTTCTGTAGCAAAGAATATTTAACAATTAGACTAATTATTTTTGGATACATAGAATCAGCAGTAGCATTAGCTGTATCATTGGACATGTTCTTTCAAAGTGGTCAATTTCGCTGGAATACGACAAAATGTAGGACTTTTTTCTGAACTCAGTGTACAAAGAGTATCTCGTATCCAAAACGTGAATAACAAGTGCAAAATTCATCATGAATTTATCAATGCATTCTGTAACTGATTAATACTCAAAACACACATCACATACATGCTTATGCACACAATCCAGAAACTATGACTTACGTGACTTTCTGCCAAACAGTGTCCTTCAGATTCAGGAGCCACAGATCTTTGTAATGGTAGAACTGTGACTGTGTTGGACTAGCAAATTCACCACCAAAAATCCACAGCTGTCCACCAAGCTGTGCAAGAGCAACTGCCTACAAACAGCACTGGCATTATTCTTAACACAGTTAATGTAGAAAATGATGACATAAGAACACAGACACTTGTGACACATAGACATAACACGACATACTCACTGGCTAGGTGGTGTAACGGGTAGAGCACTGGACTTGCGATCAATATGTTGTGGGTTCAAATCCTAGTTGGGGCAAAAGCTGCATAACAGCTTTGAGCAAGTTTTCACACCTATTTGCCATTGTCACCAAGCAGTATAATTGGTACCGGCCAAGGGCGGTGATGGTCCGCGGCTGGGCAGGTAACCGCAGGCCTGGCAGAAAGTAATGACAGCCTACCGAATACCGATGGGTGGATGAATTATAGTCACCTGCGGGCTGACTTCCTGTACACCTAGATCAGCTCTGGGCCCAACGCTCGGTAAGGAGTAAAAAGTAAAGTAAAAACAGTGTATACCAGTTTAGCATCAACTTAGCTCTTCACCGCTACGTGAAACTCACATGCCATATGGGATCACACAATGTTACCTGCCACCCGACAGAGGTAATAATCCCGCCTTTACCCCCAGCTGAAACAGGTACTTGATTTAGCGACCCCAGAGGGATGAAAGGCTAAGTTGACCTATGTTACGTGAAAGCCACCGACCGGGAATTAAACCAGCGACCTGTAAATCGCAAGTCCAACACCCTACCGCTGAGCCACCACGCAACACAAATGGAAAGCATTTACCGTTTTTACTCAATGGCTGCATTGTACTCACACAGCATGTCAAAACTGAAATGGTGGCTATACTTACCTAGTGCTACATTGTGCTAAAAAGCATTCAAGTGCCCAAAATATGGGTAGTTTCATATGCATCAAACAGATCAACAAAACATATCAGAAGTACACCTAGTGCATATGAACAGTGTATTCAGGAAAATACACACACAAATGCTACGGATACAGAACAATTACTGCAATAATGCGTCATCTGTATGCAACAAGTATCAACCAGTAGAGTATTCTCCACAGTATCTGACTAACTCCGACATTTTCACTCACTACTGCCATGTCACACACTGCTCTTAGCCCACCCAGCTTGCAAATATGACACAATCATAAAATATGGAAACGTACAATGCAGACAAAATAGCACAGATTCATAACGCCTGCACCTCTGATTCGCTTGCGACGTATGGCACTATATAAATGTGTTTTTGATTTGATTTGATTTTGATAACAAGAAGTTACTTTTTTTAAACTATAAATACAAATAGCACATCCATTCCAAATTCCAGTAAAGGCATATTCAATATTTATCAACTGAAATGGCACAAGATAAAGACTAAACATAAGTTATTACTACAGGACAAATACCTGATGAGCACAGCGTGGCGCCGGTGGATTAGGAGCCTTCTGCAAAGACCACTCGCCAGTCTTAATGTTGTACAGAAACAGTTCATTGTACATGTAAGTCTGCAACAACAGTATATTACAAACTGCTGCCTGCCACAACATATGAGTTCTTATTAGGGGTGTTAAACAAAGTTCACATATTCAAAGCTTCAGTTTTCAACTCGAAACTCGACTCGAATTTCACCAACTCGAAAATCAGCTCATGTAACTTGAGCCAGGGCTAAGCTGTACAGCAAGATCTGCCACTGCTCGGCGGCTTGTCGGCGGTATCGTTTCATCTTTACTCAGCCGCAGATACGTCAAATGCACCGCTGAGTACTCAGTAGACGTAGCTTCATGAAGCTGCCACGCTGGTCCACACATCCATGCGGGAGTCAACATCAAACAGTTTTACGAGAATGCAGCAGCTTTAGTCTGAAGCCATAATCTCTGATCACGTAAGCTGCGTGCAACACGTCAACTGTCGAGAGGACATAGCCGCTGCCAAATGCGAATTACTCAGCGCCTTGAAACACTGAAGTCAAATGTGCCAGCCGCCATTCTCGGCATGTCGGTCGGCGGTTTGGGTGGTCGTCCAGTGGTGGCGTCGGGAAGGACACTGACAACCAGGTGACGAGTACATGCTTGCACTTTGCGGCTCACTCCATTCCCAGTCTGCCAGTCACTTTCGCCCCCTGACTCTGCAGGTCTGCTTTGTTAAGTAGTGTTCTCACTGTGGCCATAACGCGGCCATTATGATCGATGGCTGTAAGCAGCACGCCTTCAATGCTGATTTTTTAGACCGTACCACGCATTCGCACACATTCGATTGTGGGCGTGCTACAGCCGTTGACGGCAGCAGTGAGAACACTACTTTATACCCTCAAGTACACTGCTGTACATCGGTCATCTTTCACGCTAGCCTTTAAGCCTAATTCTCTGTCTGTGTAAGAAGTCAACGAATACCGAGTCTTTGAATTCCACAATCGGAGCTTCGAATATTAAAACAAACCAAGTTTAACATACCTAGTTCTTATTACCCACGCCAATGGTACCTAGTTGTGGAGGTAAATTTTGATATTTGCTGTTTTACAGAGGTCACTTTACAGTAAAGAAACTAAAGCCAGTTTTGTTTTTATATTTGTCATTTACGACTGCATGTACTACCATACAAGCCGTGACTGCAATGTTTGAAATTATTATATTTATGGCAGCTATACCAGTTTGTACACACAGGCCGAGAAGGAATAGCACTAGGTTTATTTCCATATACACTATAGAAGACCGTGGTTGGAAAACTGAATTATAAGTATGACTGAGTATATTAGATTTGAGTTGTGTACAGTACTGAAGAGAAAGTTGCTCTATACGAAGTAAACCATGGTTCATGAGCTAATATTTGTAGGCTACTTACTGCTGAAGTACAATAAGCTCAATATTCAAGTACAACATACACTTCTTGTAATAGTTTCCATTACCACCTAACATTAGCAAACGCAATGACAGTTCTAATGCACGCAAACTGTCTGCAAATAACTGACAAACATGGCTACAAATGTTTTGGGCTCACAAACTAAACCAATCCATAAACTATTTACTGCCAGCAATTCTAAAAATTCAGTGACAACTATTATGCAGAAAAGTTACTTTAAAGCTGTGTTTTCAAAGCCATAAAGTGATGATGATAAAGTCACAGCTTGTGATGCTTACAATACAAGTCCAATATATAGACTCAAACGTACCCGACTACCATCAAAGTATTCTCCACCAAACATCATTAAAATGTCTTTTTCTGGATGTGCAGTCAGTGTCATGTTGCACCTGGAGTAGCAGCAATCAACCAATTTGTAAAAAAAACTACAGTTCATCAGAAATATGGCCTCATGGATATTACTTCTACAGTACAGAACTCTCATAACAATAAGTACCTGTCAAAACACCTTGACAAGAAAAACAACGATCGTTTAACAGCCTTTATTCCAGGACAACCTGGTTAAGCCAACATCAGAAAGGTAAACATTTCAGGTTTTTAGTGAAGTAGGAGATGATGGGGTGGCAGTGGAACCAACTGGACCATAGGCAAATATACACAAAAGAAGACAGAAATGTGATAAACAAAAATAATGTGATCAAATGAATAGCACACTATTACAGAACATATGACTGACACTGTGTTATTAATGATAGCATGGCCCAAAATGGTAAGACTACCAACTAGCATATCCATCTCAACAGTATGCTACAGTGCAATTACACACATCATCACAACTAGACAGGAATTTCTGCCATTACTGTGCTGGACTAAATGGTGACATCAAGTGATACAGTACCAGCCTTCCACGACAAAAGGTCTGCCATGACAAAGATTACTATAAATTTTGGTGGCCAACGACCGTTGTCACAATAAAACCATTGAAAAGACTGCAAAACTATGTGCTGTGCTATGATTGAATGGTATTGCTCAATGCTGCTCTAACAAACTAAACAAAGTAGTTTCTAGGTGTTGGGTGACTTTATTTGGGCAAAGGCAAAAATCAAGCTCAACATAATTACTGCAATCATGACAGCTATTAACAAACCGTGGACTTGGAGGTGCACATTTCTCCTCCACAACTTGCTGCCTTTTGCGATCCTGCTCTTGAAATTGCGCAATCATCAACTCAATATCTTCCTACAGTTAATAATTAATAGACACAAATGTAGCCATTCATTAACCGATATTCAACATGCTATTCCCAACTTGTCACTGTGAATAACTCTATTTCAGACTATATGCCACTGTTTCACACCGACTGGAATGAAAGGTTTTAAGCTATTTGACCTACCAGACGTATCAGACATACTGATGAAATATTTAACTAGCAGACTGTTAGCAAGGTAATGTTGTATGTATTTCCTCTGCTTGCTTCATCATCCACCTCCTCTCCTCACAAAATGCCTTAAAAACAGTGCAGAGACAACTGCACAAGTATATAGGCCTACATCATACATACTACCAGCTGCTTTTCTTGGCTGTGCCGATCTATCTATCTATACTATTTTTAGGCCACATCGCTTGCATGCAGTGCATGAGATATGGCCTATTAATACAGATGTCACACGTCTGTGTGTTGCACACACGTGAGCTATACAGAAATGACTGAACTGATTGAGATGCCGTTTGGTGGGCTGACTCTTGTGGGTTCAGGAAACCGTGCATAAGATGGAGGTTAAGATTGGATAAATGCATTCACAGCCATGAGGGGTGACAAGTAGAAGATTTGGGTACATGGGTCAGCTGTCCAAAATGGATGAACCGATCAAGATGCTGTTTGGAAGGCTGACTCAATATCAGTCCACTGAAACATGTATTAGATGGGGGTCAAAAACTGACAAATCTGTTCAACACTACAAGGGTCCTACATTTACCTGTTTTAGTACAGTGCCGGCTTATGACGGACAGATAGAATGACACAGTAATGCTTGATTGATTAAGGTTTTGTGTCCCACCCGACACAAATTAGGTCATTTTGGAGACGTTCATCCCAGCCAATCTCTTGGCTTAGTACTGAAAACTGAAACAAGCAACAAAAGCAAACATGCATCCATAACAAAATATACTACAACATAAAATTAACCCAAAAACTAATGCCGGGTTTGGTCGCCTCCTATGATCTCCGGCAGACACAACAAAAGTTGAGTTCAAACGTTCAGAACTTGGGAGTTCACACCACGACAGTTCAAACGCCGATAGAGACTTAAATAATAACAATGTAAACCCTAGGTCTGGCCGGACCCATGCCCACACTACACCCGAGAATCGATCGTGCAATCGATCACGCATTGTTTGCCTAGACGTCACGACACGATCGATTTTCAGCTTGCCTGCTATTTTCAAACAAAAAGACTGTGTACTGTATTATTATCGTTTATTCAAAATTTTAATAAGTTTTGGGCACAGGTATTAAGCTGTACCCGGCTATACGGGTATCTGTGTATGGTTATGGTGACGTTGCCTCACTGTCTCGCACGTGTCTGTTTCAACTGCGCCAACTTCATTTCGTGCGGTCATCGCTGAACGAGGAATCCGCAAAGACACTCGTGCACGCATTCATCAGCAGCCTTCTCGACTACTGCAACAGCCTGCTGTCTGGAGCCAGCTACGAGATGCTGCAGAAGTTACAGGTCATTCATGATGCGGCCACATGAGTGGTGATGGGAGCAATGAAGTTCGATCATATCACCCCGCAAACTTCACTGGCTGCCCGTCTGCCAACGCATTAGGTTCAAGTTGGCGATGATCGTCTACAAGTGTCTCCATGAGTTGGCGCCACCGTATTTGGCAGACGACTGTGTACTGGTCTCGTCTGTGGCTAGCCTACACATAAGCCGTCGCTGCTGCATTAGTTGCGCAGCGATAGTAAAGAGCAATACACACCGATGTTTTGGCTAGTCTGTGGCCAGCAGACGGCACTTGAAATCGGCGAACACTTCAAAGCTGGTGGTTTGGCGAACACAAACTGTTATTGGCGACAGAGATTTTGCTGTCTCCTGCGCTGTCGTCTGGAATTCGCTACCTACAGATCTGCAAGTCTCGTCACCGAATGTGTCAACGTGTGCCAGACACCTCAAAGCTGGCTCGTTTCGTCGCCAGAGTTATGTTTATTTTGCGCTATATAAATGTACTCATTATTATTATTATTATGATCATCATCATCATCGTTATCTCGCTGGTACCCGGGTAACCGGTACCGTGGTTAATACCC
>Ga0209780_1000475_pt1 | contig 21367 bp, 15 predicted proteins | sample WorMetexBAHAMAS2_FD_187384 | JGI IMG/M metagenome (GOLD analysis project Ga0209780, IMG submission 187384) | Marine gutless worms symbiont microbial communities from Max Planck institute for Marine Microbiology, Germany - Inanidrilus exumae... | ecosystem: Host-associated > Annelida > Digestive...
ACTGTAGCATATTCATAAATTCAAGACTGAATGCGCAGTACTTGGCTAGCTATCGTCTAATTGGTTAAACGAAGTAGGTTCTCTTTTTTAGTATTTTGAAGTACGTACGTGCGATATCGTCGTAAAAAGTTCACGTTTGCTATCTCATCTCCTGATGAGTTCTTGTTCTTATATATATCCCCACAAAAAAAACCCTTTCAACGATAAAGTATGAACTTACTATCGAATTCTTGTCAGCAAACGGGTAAAAAGTCAGAAAACGGAAAAAACGGGCCCACCCACAAACCCCGCTACCGCGCCTAAAATTTCTTTTATTATTGTGATACAACCTTTTCATTGGTGTCGACAAAATGCGCGTAAAAATATCGTGTCGGTTAGGGTTAGTGTTACGGTTAGGGTCAGTTTTAATTAGTTTTATTTGTTAGCAGTAACACTTTTGGTGCGTTGAGTGTCGCAATCTGCCGACGTTGTGTATATAAGATGTTAGTTGCATTTGCACAACGTTGTGTATATAATAAATCTGTTGCATTTTACACAAGGTTGTGTATATAATATTGGGGTAAATAGATACCCGGTAGCATCTCGTGGTAACGAGATTAATTTTTTTCTTTGCATGTCCCTTCGCGGGCTCCGTAGAGTTTGGTACTAATCGAAAGCTCATATACGACTTAATTCCTATTAGTGATTAATACTAACTTAGGCCTAACTCATTATCTTGCACCGTTTCCGACATATAGCCATTGAAAGCTCCAAAATCGCAATATTTCGCTACCTGTCTTGCGTTTAACCCCCCCCAACGGAGGGTTTGCTTCTTTAAATTTGGGACGATCTCCGTAAAAATTTTCCGTGAATGTCAACGGATGTCTAAGATACCAAACGACGTAGAAATATTACCGAAAATTTCAACCGGCTGAGTAGGGCGCACGAACGTTAAGCCCACGATACACGAGCAGGTTTCTGGCGCCATAAACTGGCGCCGGTTAACTGGCGCCAGTTTCTTGTGTATCATGCCGACGTCTGACGGACGACAGACGGACGGGCGATAGCGAACGTCGCTAAAATTGACAACGGCGCGGTCAGAAATAATGTGGAAAGCATGTGAATTCAACAAAACCTCGTGCAGTTAAAATCCAATTAATAATAATGCAAATCTAATCAAATCCCAATCTTTTGCTTTCAAATCGAATCGCGCTCGGTTTAAATGTCCTTCTGGACACCCAAAATCGTAATTTAAATGAACCATGACTTGACTTTGCGCATCTCTATTTAACACAGAGTCTGATTGTAGCAGGATTGTAGCATTTATCTCTGTTATTATTTGTTGCGTAAACAAATCGAAAAAATGGTAAAAATTGAGTATAACGATGTACAGATTAATACCACAATCTTTAGTTTAATTCAGTGTAGTTTTTGAATGTAAAGGCGATAATTATTAAGATTTTTAACCACTAATTACAATTTTGCTCTAGTACATGGTACATGTCGGTCATGCTCATCAACGCCTGCAATGCCATCAACGCCCGCAAGCCACATCGAAGGAGCTGCCGACGGCGGCAATGGAACTTTGTACACTGCAGGTGTTGTTTTGAGCTCCAGTGACCACAAAGACCGTGCTGCACGCCAGCAGAGCAGTTAGTGACATAATTAGGAGTTGCGTGCTTGCCGGGGTAAGGCGTGGACACGCCAACGTAGAATTAGCAGCACTGACAGCCGCGTTGATCACCATGAGCAGGCATGCAACTTTACAAGACCATAACAACACACCAGACAACCAAGATTATTATTAGTGCTGTGACGGTTTTGAAATCGAAACCGAAATCGCGGTTTTAATCCAAAACCGAACCGAAACCTCCAAATTTTGCAGGATAACTAAAGGTTTTATTTCAGATACTCCACGGACTAAAATTCAGTTGTGTTAAGGCAGATCTACCGCGCCAATTAAAAGGCGCAATGGCGTTCAATGCATTGTGCCCGGCGGGTCTGCTTATTAACGCTAATTGGCCTTAATTGCCCGCCTGCTGTGTCATGTTGAGCTTTGCTGAAGTGACGTAGGTTTATTTGCGCTGCGTAGGCAAGTTAAAGGCTGATTATACTTTTTATTAAAAGCAGTGCTGTGACGGTTTTGAAATCGAAACCGAAACCGCGGTTTTTATCCAAAACTGAACCGAACCGATTGATGAAAATCCAGAACCGCACAGCACTAATTATTATTATTATAAAATCGTACACGAAGTACATACAATGTTTGGTGCAGTCAGGCAGTAGCTCTGATTTTTCTGTGCTATAATGTTGCTGTTACCAGTGCGACTTTGTGTGTTTGATGACATGCTGGTGACTGCGGAATTGTGTAGATGTTGTGGGCTGTATATCTGATATTTGCCAAAGTCTGCCACATCATAGGCTCAAAATAAGCCAATAATGCTATTTATGACACTGTTGAATGCATAATGTAGTAAGGTTGTAATAATGCTAATTGCTGCATATGCATAAGACATGTGATTTCTGTCTTTGTTTTGATATCACTGTCTGCATTTTCATTGTAGGGTCCAAATGCTTCACAGTTAGACAAAGAGCTTCCTCCAGATCAGTTTCCTATCAATGAACATTTCATTGGCCTTGTTAATGTTTGTATACTACTTTTTCTTACTTCTAGTATCATTTTTGTATGGCACTTTTACTGCCTTGACGTTAATGTTACATTATCAATATATTTTATCATTTCATAATAGCTTCAGTCACAAATTAGTGGCTAGAAGAGAGTATCGTATAGCCAGGATATGAAATTATTGAAAAATTTGTAATTTTTATTCTGTTATGGCAGACTTGACTGAATGTGAATTTCAGATAACGTCTGTTCGTGGCTTCTGTTCTAGATGGAACCTGTTAATTGCTGCAGTATTATGCTGTGCAGAGGAAGCAGTAGTAGTAATCATTTACCTTTTTAGGTCGACTCTTCAGAGTCGATCTAATAAAGCCTGTCTCAAGTGTCCGTCCATCCGTCCACAAAAAGTTCCTTTAATTTCAATGAAATTTTGCATGTAGGTAGAGGTCGATGAGCGATGCACGACAGTATGCAGTATGATCTGATCCAAGGTCAAGGTCACGAATCAGAAGCCCTTGAAAGTTGGAAATACCTCCATTTTCAAAAGCTATCTCCTGCATTATTTACAATGGGAGCTGGCAAGTTGGCAACTAGTATGGTATTGTAGGGTTTAACGTCCCACTCGACACATTATACGTCATTTCGGAGACGATTTTACAGGTCAGATGACCCAGCCAACAGTGTAATAGCACTGAAGGATGATAGTCTTCCAGATGAAGGGCAAATCCCACAGGCTCAGCACACTAAAAGGTAAAGAAAAGGATGTAATGAAAAAATTTTCTACATATAGCACCAAGTACACCTAATACGCAGAGGCGCTCGAAAGACAGCGAAGCCAAGCAAGATCAAAGCACGATCCAGTCGACCGTGTATGAACTGCTCATTATATAGGTGTGCGTATGATGTGTACAATTATGATGCACAACAGCACAGAGCTGGTCAAATAATCTCCCCTCTTACCTTCCAGACAATCACCACAGCTCAGATGTTGTCTGTTGGAGGGGAGGGGGACTGGCAACTGGCCATGGATTCTTAAACTAGGGCACAATATCTAAATTCTGTCAGGCTGGATTTTTTATATTTATCCTAGTTTCTGTGTCATGTGATGTGACTTTGAATTTAGCAGAAATGTCAGTTGTGAAGAGTTGACCCTTACGGGGCTAATTGTTTTTGCATTGCAGTTAATTGTCAGTATTGAATTATAAATAATACTAGCACTTATGCCTCGCACCTATGATGCTCGATTCTCTCACCTATCCTATGGCGCTCTGTGCATTACACCTCATGCCTATGGTGCTTGATTTGGCCCGCAAGTTCCGAATTTCCCGACAGAGTGCCTCAAGGCTCGAGCTGCCCTTGCTGATCCCCCATTTATCCGGAGGGTAGGTCACATGCCAAATTTTGTGCAGATGTGCTCAAAACTGTGGCAGTGCATAAGGAACAAAGATAATACACAGACAGACATTTTTGGTTTTATATATGCATACATACATACATACATACATGCATAATCTTTGTACTGTTACAGTTTGGAAACACTTGTTACTGCAACTCCGTCTTGCAAGCACTGTACTACTGCAAGCCGTTTCGTGACATGGTTCTGTTGTACAAGCATCAGACTAAGAACCAGAAAAAAGAAACACTGCTAACATGTCTGGCTGATCTTTTCTATTCCGTTGCAATTCAGAAACGGAAAACTGGGTCGATTGCTCCGAAGAAGTTCATACAGCGTTTACGGAAAGAAAATTGTAAGTTTAGTTGGCAGTAATAGTTGTGACTTTAGTGTACAAGAATGCGTAGTTTGCTATTTGGCAGAACATCACTTGAGATTTTCGTATTCATGTATAATGTTGCTGAAATGAAATGTAATACTGTACTGTGATTGATATTTGCAGTATATAAGGATAGAATAGGCGTCTTGTAAAGAATTTGGTATACAACTGATTGACCCATGTCTCAAAACAGTACTTTAGCTGTATATATTTTAAAATACTGCTGTTCATGTTAATATCCCAGTGGTACAACTAGTAATGTCGTTTGTTATTACTAAAGCTAGTTCTATTTATGTGATGTCATTCACTTGCAGTGTCATTTGACAATTACATGCAGCATGATGCACATGAGTTTCTTAACTATCTGCTGAACACAATTGCAGATTTACTACAAGGTAAGAAATCTTACTGGTAAATGTTCTCTTGGTCCAATATTTACACTTCATAATTACAGGTCTCATTTCTTAGATGTGCATCATAACCACACGAATATGCTACTAAGAGTATGGTATATTTGTCTAGTCTTTAAAGCAAACACACACGAACAAACAGGCGGCATTTTCCATATTTACTTGGATTAGCTATTTTTCCTGCAAAGATCTCCAAGGTAGGTATTGACCAGAAAGCCGTAACTGGAGGTTGCATTGACCACTTTAGCGCAAAGAACTTGACAAACAGCCAACTGGAGCAACAACAGACGGCAGTTACTTGAGTGGCATTCATGCTTTTGTGGAATTGCAGTTTTCTTTGATAAAAAGTTTTTATCTAATGTACTTTTAAATTTAAACCATTGACAGAAAAATAGTATCTACTAATTATAGAATGCAAAGTACTGTGGCAAAATAGTTAGTGAATAGTGATGGCACGATACATCGCATTGTATCGAATATCGCGATATTGAAGGTGTATTACATCATATCGTTATCGCGATAATTCTCTCTCAAACGAATCGATATTCTGCACTACTGTAGTGACATTCGTCATCGGCAACAGGTCGTGCTCAGCGCTATCGGCGTCAGCAACAAAGAGCGACATGCGGGAAGTAATTAATGTAACCTTCTAAGGCTGGCCAACGCATTGGACAGACAATCTGGAAGTGTGAAGTGCCAGTAATTGCCTGGTATAGGAGGTTGATGTTTGCTTAAGCATCCTCTCCTGTCCACTTTAAAGACCGTCGCCGGCTCACTTGTATATTTATCATTAAGTAGCGTTCTCACTGCAACCGTAACACGTACGTTATGGCCATAATGTTACGGCCATAATGAGAGTTACGCTGCAGTGAGAAAGCTACTTTAAGCCTAATCCTTTTCATATTACTGTTGCTCAGTTACATCAATGAAGTCGGCGGTGTGGCTGCCCGGCGCCAGACGTGACTGTCAGGCATTTGTTGTGGGCAAAAGTTGTCGTCCAACCAGTGTGCAGTCACACCCATATACAAGCAGTTGCTGGATGCTGTCCACATATCCGTTGTGTTGTCGTGTGATGGCCCACTAGAGTGAAGTCTTAAGTGGACTTCTCATTTGTATCACTTCTCATTTTTTGATGCATTTGAACGACGACGACAACGTTCGAACGTCAAGTAGAACACTACTGAAATCTAGCAATGCTATGAGATCGTCTCCATGTTTGCACACATTGAACATTGTCGACGGCGTTCGATAGTATGCGACCACCATCGATCGCGGTCGACATCGTCAGTCTGAATGCTACTGAAATCATACGCGGGGCACAGTCTTAAAAATCTTGCATTGCTAGATTTCAGTATGACATTCTCGCTGACGCCGACAACCACGGTTGACAAAGTTCGAACGTCGTCGACTGTGTCAACGTGAGTGCTAATGAAATCTAGCAATGTAATGAGACCGTCCCCCACGTTCCCACGCATCAAACGTCATTGACGGCGTTCGGTGGTGTGTGCGACCGCTGTCGATCGCAGTCAACCGCGATGAATGGCGTCAGTTTGAATGCTACTGAAATCTATCAATGCCAGATTGTTGATACCATACCATCCCCCGCGTTAGAATGCTGTTGAAAGTCATGGATGGTGTTCGAATGCAGTCGATGACCATGGACAGAGTTCGAACATGTGCGAAGGCATCAGTGAGATCGCTACAATAATCTTGGACTGTTGACCGTTAAATACAGCGGATCGTTTTGGGACTGTATCGTATATTGCGATATTTGTGCAGTATTTTATCGTTTCTGTCGTTTTCCCCCACGGCCATATCATGCCATCACTAAAAATATGTTGCTTCATGTTATTAATACTGTGGTGAACTGATTGTTTTAAGCTGAGAAACAGCAGTCAAAAGCAAAACCAACCACTATGCAGAATGGTGGTGGCGGTGTCAATGATCCTTCTTCTTCAAGTCCTTCTCCAAAGCTAGAACCAACTTGGATTCATCAAATATTTCAGGGAACATTCACCAGCGAAACTCGGTGTTTAAACTGTGAAACGGTAATATTGAGCTGATTTCATGTTTTGTCCTATTTTATTTATTGGAATTCAACATGTTCCTGGTGATTACTGTAAAACCCTTTAATTTGTCTACCCTAAAAATTGGCGTCTTCACGTGCAAAATTATTTTGGCGCATTGTATTTTGGCAAATTCAAACCACATAATTCGAACATGTGAGTAATTTCAGATCACCAATAAACATTAAACACTTATTCATGCCCTATAATTTTGCAGTTTTGTTTAGATCATGAAATTCATGAAATAAAGGACATGCGAACATTAAGGGTTTTACAGTATAATATGATTTTTGTAGACAGCAGTAACTAACTAATGGTCTAATGCATGGTGTCACTGACTTATGTACACAGTTGAAAGAAGTATAAAAATGGTTGCTTCTGGCAAGTTTGGTTTACCTGAGTACTACTGTGTAGAGTTTGCTCCTACAGTGAACTTTAGATATCATTTGTGAGGCTGTAAATTTTTCATGGCTGTTGCAGGATTTGCAAAATTCACGAATTTGAGTCGTTACCACGAATTCTTGTGTTTTGCCATGAATCGCCGCGAATTTGACTCCTTTTATCTGTTAATGTTACAAAAACTTTCATTTATTGTCTTTTACAGCATTACTGATGAGAAAGATAGCGTATAGCATAGCAACTCCTATTCAATCACTGTCTGATCTGACCTAAATGACTATAGTGGTTAACTTGCTTTCTGTCAAGTTCATGTTGTTTGTTACTTGAAAGCAAAAACAGCATCTTACTTTCAGTCCTGAAACACATATTTAGTATATTTATATTGCTATGATTGTGACTGCGAATTTTGCACTTTATGCCCCAAACTGACCACAATTTATCCACTTTTGGCCACAAAAAATACAGCCTTAGTCATTTGTTTGGTAGCCTGGCCTGATGGTTGTTAGTAGGTTTCGTGGAGTGTCTTCATTGAACTATGGTTATTGCGGAATGTTGGTTCAGGTGCGCAGTAAAGAAGAAGATTTTCTTGACCTGTCAGTGGAAGTGGAACAGAACACATCAATCACACACTGTCTACAAGCATTTAGTAATACAGAAACTCTGTGCAGCGAGTCTAAGTACTACTGCGAAGTCTGCTGTAGCAAGCAGGAAGCTCAGAAACGGTGAGCGTCTTAAACATCACAACTACACCTTTCACTTGTACTATGGTTATTTAAGTGTCTGTTTGTCAGTTTGTATGGTAATAGATATCTTATACACATGCAGAAGTTATTGAGCAAGTGGAAGCAAGTTTCTTGTGCGATTTAATGTGATACTTATACATGTATCAGTGTATGTGAATTTTAGTAAAGATTTAAGAGATATTAGGAGCTCGTGTCCTTCACGTAATGGGAGCAGACGCTAAGTAAGTCTTAAAACTTTGATTTCAGTGCTGTGTAGTTATGGCATATGTCTGAAGCTTGGTCTGTGTACTGTGTGATTTTATAGTTTATTCCTTCATGCTCCACAGTTTGCAGATATGCCTTAGAATGCTGTATATCGTGTCTGCTTAGATTTGTATTTGTGAGTTTGATTGCAGTTTCTAGGCAGCACTGCTGACTAAGTACAGTTGTTAGGTGTCATATATGATGAATGACTGTTCCTGGAATGTGTCACAAATAAAGTGACGCCAAGATATAAGATATAAGTCGCTGTAGCTGTTAATTAATCGTGCTTCTAACCATTTCATGTGTCAGTCATTTGACGGAATGACATAACGACTGCAACAAGCATTCTCATACATCTCCACTTGCTTCAAATGAACTCTTCAAACAACTCCACTGGCTTCCCATTGAATGGCGTATACGGTTTAAACTTGCCACCTCGACCTTCAAAGCTTTGCACACTGGTCGCCTGCCATATCTTTCTGACCTCTTGCAGCATCATGAACCTACGAGGTCTCTGTGCTTATCCAATTTTCATTAGCTTTCAGTCCCCCGCCACAATTTAACATTTAGATGTCGTGCTTTTCAGTTTTCTATTTCGAGACTTTGGAATTGATCACCTGTGAGTATTCGTGAAACTAAGTCACTTCAGACGTCATCTAAAGACATTTTATTTTCAGTCAGCTTGTACTAATTCAACTGCCCATTTGCCTAGAATATCTTTGTCTACGTGCCCTGATTCTTCTAAAGACCTTGATGCCATATAAGCAATTTACTTACTTACATATTTACTTTCTGCATAGTATCTGAGATGCAAACGTAGGAAAATTGGCACCAGAATACTTCAGTATGCACAAGTGTACAGTCCTCAAAAATGTCAAATGCTACATGATTGCGTTTGTTTGGTTACAGTTAATCTCCGCTGTCTGCACACATCTACGTGTGTGTAGTCAACATGTTGCTATTGTAGTACTTCATCAATTGTGTTTTTAGTTCGAGCAATTCCATTGCTGCTGGACTATGATCTCGGCTGTTTGATAGCCATATCACCAGTTTGATAAAATCTTGTGTGCTGCTGATATTTAAGACATTCTGCAGTTGTGGAATGGATGATGGCTTGCACTGACTGTGCTAATGAGATATTGCCCACACTAGAAAGTTAGAATTTCTCTGAATAGTTTCAATCTCACAAAATAATGGTATGTTTTTATGTTTGTAACAGTTGTTTAGAAGGTGTGGTAGATAACGTGGTTAGAGGGATATTTAATTGCAATAAGATGCCAATTATGGCGCTTGACAAGTATTTTGGCACAACTTTTTTGGGTTACTTGTATGTTTAGTATTGTGTGCAAGTTTTCAGTGGATATTGTAGGATGCGTGTGAAGAAGTTACCGCATGTACTTGCGTTGCATCTGAAACGATTCAAGCTCGAGCAGCCGAATCGATCCATTAAATTATCATATCGTGTCGTGTTTCCGCTGGAACTGCGTCTGTTTAACACGGTTGTCACGATATATCATTTCTTATTTTTTGCAGAATGGAGCATGATCATATACTGCAGTTCGCACATATATAGTTGGATGTTTTGCATACATTTGTCAGTGTTTATTTTAGACCTAAGCCTCGTATATACATTCTGTGGAAAGTTATTCGACTTCAATGACCATGCCAATTAACATATTGCCCATTTGTGGGTGAGGCTTCACAGTCGAATACCTTATGTAGAATGCATACATACATACACACATACGCTGTCTCAAAAAACCAATAAACTTGAATTTTGATCATAACTTCCGCAAATTTATATCGATTTTCAAAATTCTTTCACTGACCGATTGCCAAGGAAACTCTCTGTTGCAGGCTCTTCCACTTCACCTTAACTGTGTTGCTACACTACCTTGCAAAATCCAAAAATTTAAAATAACGGCTGAACTTTTACTCATACCGTCAAAATTAATCAGTTTTACTTGAAACTTAACCATATTTAGATGAAAAATGCTACAGAAATATCATGGTGATGGTTTAGTAGATTATTGTGCAGTATATTAACAGTAGATTGCAGATAATGTAAGTACGTTCAGAATATGATGTGATGACAAACTGCATGAAGTTTATGCAACAAACGAGTTCATCACTGTCAGTAGTGTTTGTAACTAATACTTACTGCAGTCCACCTACCTGATAAATGGTCCAAAAGTTAAAGCAAGCGTTGAAAACGTCCATCTCTGGTACAAACACAAGCTTGCAGACATTTACGCCATTCACTGGTATGAGCTTCATCAATGACTGACTGCTGTAGTCCATGTTACACTTCAGTCATCCATTGCTTCAATTCGTTTACATCATGGATTCTCTTCTGAGCACGGTTGCATTGTTTTTCAGATTTTATAGTCATTGGATTCAGACCTGAGCTGTTAATGTGGCCTCATGTCTAGCAAGATGAATTCTGAGGTCTCACATGCAATAAGCCATTGAAATCGCTAGCAGTTGTAATTTTCAAGGTAGTGCAGCAACATAGTTAAGGTGAGTTGGAAGACCCGGCAATAGTTAAATAGAAAATTTTCTTGGGAATCTGTCAGTGAAAGAATTTGAAAATTGGTTGCCGAAGTTGTGATCAAAAGTCAAGTGTATTGTTTTTTTCTGAGGCAGTGTATATAAGCTTTGACCTCAGTTGATATGGTGTTGTGTGTAGGTAGCATTATGTCCAGTATCTTCTGCTTTATCCAAATAAACTGGTTGCCATCAGTAAGTGCATGTGGGCAGCAAAACTTTGCACCACAAAATCCTCCTCCAGTTCTTTAACTGGGGATGTTTGCTAACACAGGTTGACATGTATAATGGCTGTAAAACAGTTGCATGCGCGTGTGACAGAGTTGACTTGTGATGTAGTCCACACCAAATATTAATAGGATAATAATGCTAATTGTATCATATGCTAGTCATAGTTGAGCAGATTTGACATGAGAATGCAGTTGTCAAGGACATTGAGTTGGATCACTGAAAACATAATGGTATTAACATTGTGACATTGCAGGTGGTGTATTAAATTATTTAATGTTCAGCAGGTTTGTGTTTGCATGCATCATTCTGTTGTTGTGTGATGCAGTCGGACGATGCGTGCAACCCGGATCGAATGTATGACTTGATATCGGTCGTGATTCACTGCGGCAGTGGGTTGAGTCGTGGACACTACATCAGCATCGTCAAAAGTCATGGCATGTGGGTGCTGTTTGACGACGACATCGTAGACGTAAGCCTGAATTGTCATATCTTCTGCGTATTTTCAACTGCTGTATGATGCACTAGTTTTATGTTGATGGTCCTTTGATGCTTTGATGGTGTTCGTTGGGTGACAGAGTGAAACCTTCAGTGAAATAGTATAAAAACTGCTCTACAAACTGCAGATATGTGCGTTTGGGAGACCCTACCTCCGCCCCAGAGTATTAGTAGTAGTAGTAATGATGGTGTTGGCAGTACGTTTATATGGATGATCCATGCAAGCAGTCTTTCTGAGAGCATCTGAAGTTCAAGAGGTCTGACTGAGTCAGTAACGTTTTACAGTGTATCAGGGATGGGCACGAGACATTAAAGCCTGAGATGAGACAGAGATCTTCACCTGCCGAGACTGAGACGTTGGCCTCACCAACATTTGTAGGTCACAAGACATCACCGAGACATTAAAATAGGCCTAGGCCTACACGTTATAATGATTGCATTTGTAGCATTATTTCACATCCATCAATAATAATAATAATAGTAATGCATAATATTAACTTATAAGGCACTATAACATTGAATGTACTTCAAGCATAAACTCCTTGTTCACTCAAACTCAGAAAATCGGTGCAATATTCAGTCCCTTTTATTCAAAATAACAAGTTTGTGTTTGCAAAATAACGTCTTGGGCATGAGGCGCAAATAGCCGAGACCGAGACGAGACCAAGGCATTGTAATTTTTTTTCGAAACCAGACAGAGACGAGACATTGGTGCGTCTCGAAAACAAGACATCGAGATCGAGACCACATACCTGCAGTGTATTGACACTGGTGGTTGGGAACCGTGAAGGAAGGGCAGCCTGTGAAAATACTGAGTGACGTAGCATTCTTTAGAAGACCTTTGGCTAGTCCAGCAGAATAGTTGTATGTGTATGCATGTGCAGTTTGACATTACTTGACTTGTGAAAGATAGCAGTGACATGATGTGTGAAGTTACTGTGCAGTCTTTGGCTAATGCCAATGTTGAAACCTTGCTGATCGAGTCACTATACGCCCCATGTGGGTACCGGGGCTGTAAGTAAGTGACAAATTTATGGAATAGTTCTATAATGCACTTTTGTGCTGTTATGAAATTAATGATGCTTACTCGGCATTCTTATGTGATACTGAATTAATCTAACTGGTGCTATGTTTCTAAACTCATAGTGGGCAAAATACGTCCGTCATTGCCTAGTCCGTCAAATCCAGTCCTGTGATGTTCCACTGCTGCAAATTCATCTCTTAAGTTCCAGTTCTGCAATTCAGTACTAAGCCAAGAGATTGGCTGGGAAGAACGTCTCCAAAATGACCTATTTTGTGTTGAGTGGGACGTAAAACCACAACTCAATCAGTCCAGTTCTGCAATGTCCAATCCTGCAATTTCAGCGCTCCTGTCTCAATGTTTAATAGTGCTTGTGGTTGTTGGACATGTGTAGAAAATTGAAGCGTCGAATATTGAAGACTTTTATGGTTTTGCATCAGACATTCAAAAGACATCAGAATCTGGCTACATTTTATTCTACCAATCAAGAGAATGACTGTATCATTTTGTATAATGGACTGTATCAATTGTACCATACTGTTTGTTTGATATAATCAAGTACAACTTGAATCTGTATTTATATGTGAGATATGGAAACAGTGTCTGTTACGTGTGGCTTATTGCACTGCATAATTTGGATAACGAGTGTACGGGAGTGTTTTGCATGGAAACGATAACAGTGAAACCCCTCGGGAATACCATAGGAAGTGAGTAACAGTTTATTTATTCCCACAGTAATGCTGAGAATGGGACTAACTGGCAGTAATACTGCGAAATTTGTAGTATAGTATGATTTTGTGAGTTTTGGTAAATGAGAGGGATTAGTGCATAAATATATGGCTAAAGGTCTAAGTAATAAAATGCTTTATCTAAACAGAAGAAGATTGTCATCACTATAGGCATCAAAATAACTGATATAAATGAACATGAAAATTTTATTGGAGACACATTGGTGAACACACTGGTGACAGAAATGGTAATTATTATATCTGAGGGATGATGGAATGGTACAGGAGTGGCTAAGAGAGATGTGGGATGGGAATCATAACGACACGTTGTTATTATGCAAATAACTTGTGTCCAGTGAACTGAACTGTGATTGATAGCCAAAACAGGCACGAGTCATTGTATATGGTAACACTTGTGACATTACACCTGAAGTTTTGTTGGTTGTCGTTTTTTTGCTGCATGCCAGAATTTAGTATAAAGATGACTGAAGTGCAATGAGAAGGTATAGCACTTAAAAGAAGTGCTGTCAAAACTAAAATTAACTGTTATTTGCAATATTTTTCAACACTTCTAACATATTAATAGTTTGTTAAACTGTGTATGCTTTTTTTCCAGCAAGTATTCTGTAATGAATTACGAAATCAGCTTGTAAGTTGCAATCCTGCAGTTACATGTATGCTGTTTGCTACCAATGATGATGAATGTCTAGCCAGGACAGGACACTGCAGGCATTCTGCATATCAACATCATAAAACATTTCTCATACAAACACAGTCACAGTGACAGCTTAGTCGTGTTTATTCAGTTGGTATATGTCTTTTGTAAGTCATAGTGTGAACACAGTTCATCGAGTCACAAGTTGTTACTGTTATTATTGTGTTGTAATGTATTCTACAGTTGGTAGAATGCCTTTGAAAGTAGGACCTTGTACGGTACCCGTGAAAAAATATGAATTATGTTAAGTAATATTATTAATATTTTAGTAGTAGGTGCACGTTGCTGTGTGGTACAGTTGGTATAGTGTTTTCTTGTCAGTAATAAAAGTTTATAAAACATCACTGTCCTGTTAGTTACGTCACAACTTACGTGTGCTGTAGGCCTACTGGTAGATTGGATGTGATAAGTACATGTACTTCACAAACCGACTGTGTAATACTCTTGTCTTTTCTGTAGTGTTATCAATACATTTTGTCTTTGCAGATAAAATAAAAATACTCGTTCATCAGCAGGTGAGCATAACTGTTGTAAACACAGCTGGGGCACACCACACACTCAAACTCAATCACTATCATGTTCTCTTAAAAGATGTTTTTAGCAAAAATAACTAGAGTGCCTTTTGGATGAAAGCATCAATGCCACACCAAGTTAATGCATGCTATATTAATCCCAAGGTGTGGATAACAGAAAAATTTCAAACAGCTTCTTTCCTGTATGGAGTGTACAGCCCACGGGAATGATTTTGGATTCTAACGGTAAAAATTAGCCCTGTACGGGGACTGACGGTTGACTCTTCACAACTGACATTTGTGCCAACTTCAAAATCACGTGACACAAAAACTAGGCCGAATATAACAAAGTCTGGCTCGATCAAATGTAGATATTGTGCCCTAGTTTAAGAATCCGTGGACAGTTGCCAGCTCCCATTGTAAATCTCCGCCATTTTAAATGGCAGAGGAGATAGCTTTTGAAAACTTGCCGGATATCCAACTTTGAAGGGCTCGTGACCTTGACCTTGGATCGGGTCATACTGCATACCGTCGTGCATCACTCGTCGACCACTACCTATACATGCCAAATTTCATTTAAATCGAAGACACTTTGTGGATGGATGGACGACAGACTTACGTATGCATGTACGGACGGACATTTGAAACCGGCTTTATTAGGTCTACTCTGTCGAAGGGATCATTTGGTAGTGAATTTCCGGCGATCTGTAATCATTGCGTAGTTATGGTGGCCTGAAGTCGCAAGACATTGAAATTTTGTGAGAAATTTTTGCGTTTTGGAAAAAAGACCCCTAAAATTTTCAAAATTCTGTTGCGAAGGTTTGCACCGCCTCACCGATCAACGTTATTGTGTTCAAATGTTGTAAAATTTGGCCAACGGGAAATCAGTGAAATTGTGCGTTATTTACCTGACAAAAACCAACGTAATTTTGCCCTCCTCTCAAGGTGTTGCTACTGCACGCATCTCGCCGAAAATCTGTCAGGGCCAGCCCCCAACTAATATTATCAGAGTGTTCCTGATTTCATCCAAATCGTTCAGTTTCTGCGGAGTTATAGCCAAATGCGTGAACACCGGCAAACGCCCCATAAGGTAAGTCCAATATTCGGTCGAAGCCTAGCTTGACAACGCCTTACAACTGGTCTTCAAGTCCGTCCTTCTTGGCAAGATGACCTACGCAGTCAGTGCCTGGTGGGGTTACACCACGGCTGCTGACAAGCAGTGTCTTGAGGCATTAATTCGCCGTGCTGTTCGTGTTGGTCTCTACCCAGCAGACGGACCAAAGCTGCATCAGTTGGTCGCTGACATGGATGATGCTCTTTTTGCATGAATGCAGGCGTATGAACAGCATGTATGACAACAACTGTTACCCGCCCTACCTGTTATAAATATGTTCTACGCAGCAGAAGACATGACTATAGTCTTAGCATTGAAACAGACTATGACGATCGTAATTTTATTACTCGTTTGCTGTACAAGGATATGTACTGACTTTTTTCTCGCTATTTTCTGTTGTATTTGATATATTGTATAAGTTGTGTTTTGACAACTTTTTATTAAACGAAGATGATGATGATGATGATGATGATACGGCCGTTTATAGGTGAACTTTAGTTAGCCGATTTCCCCCTCAGTTTTTCTTCCTTCACATGTTCCACAAGAGACACTATCGATAAGTGGCAAAGTTATTTCCACAGACCAGATGTCTTTCTGTCACCCAGCCAACAGTGGACTCCCCTGATGGAAGGGCATTGTTGCTTTCATGTGACGACAGTACCAGAGTTGAACTGAATTTAATTACATAATACTAAAACAATAACAGTGAAAACAAATGATTTTTTTACTAAACTTCACAAACAGTATCACATTTTTGTTAAAAGCAATGACGACAACCACATCCTTGGAAAACCGAATGTTCAGCGAGCGGTGCATAGAAAACCTCAAAAAAAGCGATACGTGCATGCAGATAAGAAAATAATTGGACAGTTTTTATCTGGAATTTGTAGTCCTGCATACGACTAATGATTTAGCAGTACATCTCATGATTTAAGAAGTATAATAATTATAAATACCGCATTGTACCATTGCAGAATTGTGCTGAGAAATCACAAAAGCTACTTTAAAACAGATAACATATGCGTGCATTAACAGACAACACATGTATTAACAGATAACACAGACTTATAACTACAGATTGCACTGATATCTCCAATAGATTTGGTCATGACTATTGCTTACATAACTAAACGGTTTTATCATCAACTCACGTTAAGTTTGGAAATGTTCAATCATACACGAACAGTACACCCCAAATAAAACAGTTATAACACTGTCATCACTTCGGATTTGTAGTTTTATCACAGCAACCATCAACTAAGCAAACAGAGTATTCTGTTAGTCTGGCACGTTAAAAATTGTGCAACAAAGTTGATGTAACTGGCAGAGACATCAGATGTGGCGATGTTGTCGGCATGCAACAAGTGCCATCTTCCACACTGCAACACAGTGCTTCACACCGAGTTCATCTGGAAACCGACCATCACTGAGTGCTGGAATAGCAGCTAGTCCTTTCATTTGCAGATACTCATCCAGTACATAACTGAACCTGTACAAGCAGAGCCAGCTTCTTAACTACTCCACCCAGATCAACATATTTGACCAGCAGCTGAAAAGGTCATCACTTTTCACAGCAGTTAAATGCTGTGCTATACATTTTCGTAAACTTATGGAATACAGAAAGAGACTGCAATGTGCAATAATCGGTCGTTTGGATTACTAACTGCATTAATTACAAAGTATCCTCCACATCTTAACCCACTGCAGATATAACGTACCCTATATGCTCTGTCCCACGTGTCACAGAACATGCAGTAACAGACCAATAATCAAGCACTGCAAAGGCTTACAGACTCACTATGTGCATTATGCAATTATTTGTGACAAAACGCTCTCTGCCCACTCAGTCCCACTGTACCTTCAGTGCTTTGACTCTGGTCTGAACAAAAAGAAGAGCATCATCAGCCTGTAAACTCCAGCTCCACAAATCCCAAAATTGGAAAAGTCCAAGATATTATTATTATTATCATTATACAGTTTTATTATAGTTTATTATAGTTTTATTATTTTATTCTACATGTGCCACATGTTAGTCAGTTAGATGATGAAATCACAGGCGCAGGAGTCACGTGAAACTATGAATTCGACTTAGTGTAATAAAACGTTTTCAGTTTCTTCTTGAAGGTGTTTGGAGTAACTGTAACACACAAGTTGCCAATGATGTCACGGGGTAGAGTGTTCCACATGTGGGAGCGCTGTAGGTGAAGCTGCATTGTGCAAAACCGATTTCGTTCAAGGAATTTCAAGCAGGTTGTGACTGGAGGACCTGAGTTGTCGTGACGAGTGGTGCTGCAGCAGCATTGACTGTAAATACTCGTACTATATACTGGTATTAAGGAAGCAGGCCTGCTAACAGTTAATACAACAGTGGTGTACTGTGGTTTATTCTGTACAGCATACATTTAACGTATGGTAAAATAATGTGCGCATACCATACGTACATGTTTCAAAAATAACATAAATATGACACACACGCTCAAGCTATGCAAAACAGACTACATGGCATTCAGTAGACTGAATATAGCAGACTGTTATTAATGTACAGCAAATGTGTTACTTACAGTTGAAACGAAAGTGGTAGAAGCGGCGTAATAGGTAATTTTGTAGCTTATCGAACTGCCATCTACTGTTGACTGTTGACTAAATTTACGATATCTAGAATAGCAAGAGTATGTTCCAGATCACTTCCAAATTTAACTAACTAACTATTCTCTGGTCCATAATCTATGTAATTCCAAAATTTTGTGAGAATGTATCCACAATTGTTTTGAGATATCCTGCTAACAAACAGACAGACAAATGGCGTTAAATACATCCCCACCAAGAAGCAGTATAGATAATAACATTTGTGTTGTTTTACATCACCACGTTTGGCAGACATGCAAAGCAACTGAAATGCAATGACAAAGCAAAAAAAACAACGCACGGCTGGTCAATGTTGTCCACGTAGTCTTCGTGGCTTGGATCCTGCTTTGCCGTCATCTTGAACAAAATGCATTCATGCAATGACGGCAAGAAGTTGTCAAGGTTGATATGTTGGAGACCGAGACGAACTTTCTCGACCAAGTCAGCAGGAACGTGTTCACGATACTTCTCTTCGACAGTATCAAATGGATCCTGCACAGCATGAGTACTATGTTAACACTAGTTGAGAATGAAATAATTAGCAGACAACAAGTTACAATAAAATATAGCAACAAGGCCAATTTGATATTCATTTCTATCACAATGATGGTAATAATGTTAATGTCTCCTCGGATATGCAAATTTATGACAATATCTTAAACAAAATATCAGAACATCAGAATAAACAGTGAAAAACTAGACTTCTGACTTTTACCATTACACTGCTGCAGGAATAACTTTGTAACCTTTGATTGACTAAACGTCTGGGGCAGAGAATAAGAAGCTGAAGTAGCAGTGGACTCACCTGCCCATTGTTAGCGAGCATGCGAGATCTCATGTAAGACAACAACAGCCACAATGACTCCACATGTTTGAGACGACATGACTGGATCTGCAATGAGCAGTCGCTGTATATTAATACTAGCAGACGCACAGACGGTATCAATACTGAATGCTTCAAAACTATCACAAACACTACTGTATGCAGACTGCAGAATACACTGGACATGGACTTCCGTGACGTTAGCCAGTGTCTGTGTTGTCAAACAGATCTCAGTATGATAAATCAGCAACCAGTTTGCAATCCCTCTACGCTAAGAATAAGGGTATGAGAAAAGTCGTATAGCAAAAACCAAAAGAAGCCAGCACTCAAAAGAGCGCCATGACCCACGCCAGCAATGTTTTCCCCCTGGCTGACTGCAAAAAAACATACAAAAAACTGGCGAATGATAGCAGCATCGGCTGCGGGGAAGTGACGCCAGGAAAGCCCGGTGTTGTTAGCATTGCTTATGTGGCAGGGCATTGCAGCAGGGAAAACCTAGCTTGGCTTACGTATGCAGCAATATTGCGTGCTGTCTGAAGACCAACACGATTTGTTTTGACTCGTGACCTTGACCTTTGACCCAAAATCAATGGGCTTCCATGACTCACCACGGAACATTTGTATGTCAAGTTTGGTGATCCTCGCTGCATCAGTTTTCGAGATATCGTGTGGAAAAACAGACAGACACACGGCAGTGAAAACCCTACCCCGTGACTGTCGTTGGCGTGGGTAAAGATTAGCACAAATGATAAATCGGATATTCAGAGAAACAGAAGCTTGACCTCGGCACAAACACACACGAGAATATACTCACTGCATCAGTCAACAGTTGTCTGTGAGTCTTCATCTTGAGCGTGTCAGTCATGAAATGGACGAGACTGACATTAGCATCTCCACCGACTGACACAAGAAAGCCAACAGTGATGTCCAGACTGGCCAACAGGTCGTTGACATCCAACAACTTCTGACGAAACTGCTTCTCAATGGCAGCGTGGTTCACCAAAGGATCCTACCAAAAAGAAACAGACTTGCACACCAGAAAGCTGATGGCTGTTTAATAGTTGAACCAAGCCATTTGCCACGAGTTTGCTTCTTTATTAGAAGTACGACCAGGGATATAAATAAACAAACCTACACATATTGGCAAAAGCACAGCTTGGTTTGACGACCACCAGCAGTAACAATAACGAATATGAAATACTAAAAATTCACAATACCTGTTGAATTCTTGATTCCAGTTGGGTAAACACGGCAGCATTGGTGAAATCCTCACGATAAGATACAAAATCAATCTGTATAACAACAATTAACAGACAGTGTCACTCCACGCCGACAGAGAAGCAACCTGAATGGAATCTCTGGCAAACAAATATATTTCTGCCACTACTTACCATACAGATCCAGCACACAGGACCAGACAGACACCACTTAATAGCCATTTTCTATGTTTAATGTAATGTAAGGTGAAATAGTCATTTATTTCAGTGTCGTTACGTAAAAACGAGTCACTACAAAAAGTCACAATGTCGTGGAAGCTGATCTCAAACGATGTATAAAAATAGTTAACAAAAGCTTTGTGTCAAAAGGTGAGTTTTTACCCGCATGGCGCAAGCGATAGGCGGGTAACAGCCACCATTGTGTGTCCGTCTGTGTGTCACACTCCAGTATTGTATCAAAACGGCTAAACGTAGGATCACGCAAACAACACCACGTGATAGCCCAGGGACTCAATGTTTTCTGACGCCAAAATTTGTTGGTGGACGACCCCCTTCCCCTGAAATTTGCACTCAAAATGACCCATCCCCCTTTCAAACAGCACAATTTTGACCAATATTTGCTCATAGCGCCTAGACCGTGACAGCTGGCGAAAAAAGTTCAATTAGCACTAATAGGAAGTCGACCACACGCTTTCCAACGAGCCATAGATGAACCGTGTACGTTACCCCTAAGTCCAAAAGGTGGCACAAAACGCAATTTTGCTATTTTGTCCAGTTTCACCTGTCGAAAAAAGTCTGCTACAAAGTTATGTTGACTAAATCCCAAACAACGTTGTACACTCTCTTGCTCAACGTGTTCTGTATGGTTAAAATTTTTATGAAGTACTAAAGCAATTATCTGGATGCCTTTCTTGATGCCAACAATAACTTAAAATGCAGGTTGCCCAAGCCAGTCAGTTAAATGTAAAAAAATCCCCAAAAAGGCACCACGCCCCTTTCAGGGACAATTTGTCGTCCGTAGGCTGGGACTTGCTATGATCAATGTGAATACCAAATTTGAAGTCTCTAGCTTAAGCCGTTCCAGAGATATCTTAAGAGGACTAA
>Ga0209780_1000476_pt1 | contig 21340 bp, 29 predicted proteins | sample WorMetexBAHAMAS2_FD_187384 | JGI IMG/M metagenome (GOLD analysis project Ga0209780, IMG submission 187384) | Marine gutless worms symbiont microbial communities from Max Planck institute for Marine Microbiology, Germany - Inanidrilus exumae... | ecosystem: Host-associated > Annelida > Digestive...
ACCTTATTTCGCTACGCCCAATCAGCTAGGTCCAGCTCGTATATAAACTGTTGTTTATAAAACATTTATTCATTAACTTAATGGCATTGACTTAACAAATACATCCGTTTTTCTGATTTCAATCATGAAAGACTTTTCGTTTTTTTTACATATCCACTTTTCTACTATATTTTTTTAACAACTTCATTAATCGTTCAGCTTGTGGCTTATAACCAGCATTAGCCAGTTTTTTCGCATCTTTAACGGCTTGACTCCTCTATGGGCACGCCTTGCTCTAAAGGTTCTTGATCGGCTCGAAGAATGCTCTCGACTAATCCGGGTACTTTCTTTAAGAAGAGCGTTTCCTCAATAGCCCGCCAATCTTCAGCACCTATTATCACAAAATCACCTTCCTGCCGCTTGACATGTAAAACCTCGTTACTTTCAATGCAGAGATCAACCTCTTGTTGTAAGTGTTGATGCAGATAATCTGCTGTTGTCACTAGCATAACAACCTCTTCCTATTCTGATTCAGACAAAATATCATAAAATTCATGGTTCAGTACTTAATAAATAGCATTATCTACTCGATGAAGTAATTCTCTTATCTCAGGATCAGAACTCACTGTACACTCCTCTACAAAATCGTCCCACTCAATCGTGGCTTTCTCCAAAAAACGATTGAATATTCTTATAAAACGAGTTTGATGAGAATATTCAGAGAGTGTCACAAATCCATCTCTAATGTTGCATACTTCTGCCGTTAACTGATCACGACCAGTCTCGCTCCTTTCTAATTGGGATTTAAGATGAGTCATTATTTTTTTACTATTCAAGAGAACAGAGATAAGCATTATATATAAAATCAAAATTCGTTTTGAAGCGCATATCATCTCAGCTATTTTTAAATCACGTATATATGATTCTATCGCACCATGATCAGGCATTGCTGTTGTATAAGAATTCATAATCCCTCCATTGTTGCAAGGTACGCCTTGCACTCCTGATATGTTTCTAGGAAAGTCGTATTCTCAACTTATTTAACGCCTTAACAAGCGTAGGGTGGATGAACGAGGTAACGGAGCGATGTTCTAAGTATTAATTAAGACAGTATTTTAATAATATGTTTAGCTAATTTATCATTAATTTTACGATGTCTTGGTACTGGCTGACAAATACCGGTCAATGAGTTTTGATACCAATCATGGTTTCCATGCCTAATCAAGACGCATCCCATTTTTTTTATTCTGATTATTAAATCTCTGCGTTTCATGCAATAACCATTTCTTCAACCGTTTTGACCTGAGGAATCAAATCCGCTTCTATGTCCTTAAAAATATCCTTTAAGTTTTCTTTGAGTTCATCTAAGGTTTCACCCTGAGTATAATAATCGGGATGATTCTGCAAATAGCCTAACCAGAAGCCATCAGATTCCTGCCAGTAAACAATTTTGACTGTTCTCATCAAAATATCCCATTTAAATTGACCTTAACAAGCGTAGGGCAGATGAGAAAAACCTACCCTACTCCTTTAGAACATTATGCAGCAACCATACTCTTTTTATGATCAATATAATACTGAAATTCCTCTCGGAAATTTTTCACAAAACTAGTCACCGGCATCGCCGCCGCATCCCCCAGCGCACAAATCGTCCGTCCACCAATTTTATCTGCCACATCCGTCAATAAATCTAAATCTTCTTGCCGCCCCTCGCCATGAGAAATACGGTGTACCACTCGCGCAAGCCAACCAGTGCCTTCCCGACAGGGCGTACACTGTCCACAGGATTCCTCATAATAAAAATGTGAAATACGGGCTAAAACTTTGACCATATCAGTGGTATCATCCATAACAATCACCGCGCCTGAGCCTAACATGGAGCCCGCTTGAGCAATTGAGTCATAGTCCATGGTCAAATCCATCATGGTTTCGCCTTTGAGTACGGGAGTGGAAGAGCCGCCCGGAATCACCGCCTTAAGTTTGCGCCCATTGAGTACTCCACCTGCCATTTCTAATAAATCCGCAAAAGGTGTCCCCATAGGCACTTCATAATTACCCGGTTTGTTGACATGCCCAGAGACGGAAAACAGTTTTGGTCCACCGTTGTTAGGTTTGCCGATATTTAAAAACCAGTCAGCACCATTGTTTATAATTTCAGGCACAGAAGCCAGCGTTTCGGCATTGTTAATCGTAGTAGGTTTGCCATATAACCCATAAGCTGCTGGAAAGGGCGGTTTATAACGCGGTTGCCCTTTTTTGCCCTCAATGGATTCTAACAGAGCGGTTTCCTCTCCACAAATATAAGCGCCAGCACCGTAATGCGTATAAAGGTCAATATCTACCCCAGAGCCTAAAACATTTTTGCCCAATAATCCAGCTTCATAAGCTTCTTCCAGTGCCGCTTCAAAACGGTCAATGGGTTCGCAAAATTCGCCGCGTATGTAATTGTAACCCGCTGTCGCGCCTATGGTATAACAGGCGATAGCCATGCCTTCAATGAGAGCATGGGGATTATAACGCAAAATATCGCGATCTTTAAAAGTGCCAGGCTCCCCTTCGTCAGAGTTACACGTCAAGTATTTTTGTACCGGCTTGTCGCGTACTCCTAACATGAAACTCCATTTTAAACCGGCTGAAAATCCGGCACCGCCGCGCCCACGTAAAGCTGAGGCTTTTAATTGGTCAATAATGTCTTTGGGTGGCGTTTTTTCGGTTAAAACTTTACGCAAGGCTTTGTAGCCGCCGGTGCTTTCGTAGACAGGGAGCGTCCATATTTTGTCTAAATGTATGTTTTTAAAACAAAGTTCATTTGCCATAAATTATTCCTAAAAGTTCAATTAACATGAATTGCTCAATAGCTTATAGCGCGAGGTTCTACGCTCGCTGGGGAACCCACCCTACTACGCTAGCTTTGGTGGGTTTAACTCTATCTACTCTATGACTGCGATAATAATCAAGAGATTCCTTTGCCTGATGAGACACTGATGAGTCTTGATTCTTCAAGAGTTGGCTTAAAATAGATACACTTTCCTTATCATTTATATATTGTATAGATTCCGCAACATTAGCCATATGATTTGGGGAGCTTTGCTAGATAGTATTTATTATTACTAATACTTCTATTAAAACTTGGCCAAAAAACCTAAATGAACGAACCGTGAGTTGTTAGAGCAATTATTCATAATTAAACTCAACTCTGCTTTGGATAACTATTTCATCCATAATGTTTTTGACTTTTCCTAAACGGACTTGCTCTTCAAATATCTGCCTAAGTTTTTGTGTATTTATAATTTCCTCTATTGACTCCATATATCTTTTGACAACGGCTTTAATGCTATACGTTGCTACTGCATTCTCTTCCATATGCCGATAGATTTCATCTTCGTCCATTTCTGTTTTTATAACAAAGGTAATCGGATAACGCTGAATTTTGTCTATATCTAGAAAATATTTATTAAAATCCAATGTTTCTGTTACCTGAAAAAAACGCCCCAGTGGTTTCATTACGAAATCAATCCCGCCGTCATTTGCATTTGTTCTTCCCGTCTTATACAGAATGAGTTTGTCTTGGTTTAGTTCTTCCGGCTCCCATCCCCAATATATAACTTTATCAAAATAATGAGACTTTAATATTGCATAGCTCACTATCTCGAATATTCTGGCATCTACGTTTGGTTGGATTTGTTGATTAATGAATGCAATTGCCTTTTCTGCTTCATCAACGGATATTTGAGCCAGTTTTGTTGTATAGGATATAAAGTTATCAAAAGCAGAACGCTTTGCCTCAACATAAGCATTAACAATATCAATAACTGTATTGGAAATGTTAACAACCCCCTCTTTCAGTCCAATATTCAATATATTTTGATTTATCCAGTATCTTTTTGTCTTTAAATCTCTAATGATTGGCAGATGCGAAACATCAGGAAAGAATTTTCTAAACTCCTCATTCATCCTGCTATTAAGCGCGTGATTTTGAAGTTTTTTAGCAAATGGTAATTGCCTCATTCGTGTAAAAATTTCTGTGTAAACCGCACCTTCAGAATCAGAATAATCGTTTTCACTATCCAAATATCCTTTATTGATATAATCCTCTACCAATACATAAATCGCATAGAGATTAGCAAAAGAACCTCTTGCTTTGCTACCCCTACTAGCTGATTTTGTTTTCTTATTGAGATATTGGATAAGATGACTCTTCTCGAATACCTCATCAGCATTTTTTGGATAATGGCGGGTTAGTATTTCTCGAATTTTGGGAGTAAATTTATGTTCCATAATTAAAACAACTCAGCTTGTTTTGTGTTTTTACCATTATTGCGGATATATGTTTTATCTAAAGCTTTCAACTTTTCTCCATTGTATTCACTGGAAATATTCAAACGACGCAAGCCCGTTTTTATATAATCTTCTTGAAATTCAATCCCAATCGATCTTCTTTCCAATTTTTGAGCAACGGCACAAGTCGTAAATGTCCCTGAAAAGGGATCAAGAACAATATCGCCTTTGTTAGAACTCGCCCTTATTATCCTATCTAGTAAAGCCTCTGGTTTTTGTGAAGGGTGATTTTCATATTCATCCATTCGATAGCGGACACGGGGAATTTGCCATACATTTCCGGGTACTTTTTGTGTATTATATGGTTTTGGTTTAGCTCCCCGATAATCAATCAACTTTCTTTTAGCCCCGGTTTTGGCTTCTACAAGAATTTCGTTAGCGTTGAACGTATAATTATTTTTGTCTTTAACACAGAACAAGATTGGCTCCCATAATGAGCCATAATATTTTTTAGCTTGGACGCCGGAGCTGTCATAAACCCATATAATACGAGACAATATAACCATTTTTTTTCTTATATATAAATCTAAATAGGGCATTGCTTGTGTGCTTGACATTAAGTACATTGTCCCATTTTCTTTTAATTTCCTTATACAAATATCAATCCACTGATAACACCAATTGACATAGGCTTCATCATTTGGCCATTTATCTTTAAAATGGGAGAATTTTTTACCAATATTATAAGGCGGATCAACAAAAATCAGTTCAACTGAGTTATCGTCAACACATTTCTCAAGGGTATCAATAGCATCCCCGTAAATGAGTTGAGTGAGTTCATTTTGGAATATCTGCATTATTTACCTTTTTTTAATAGTTCCTTTTAATGCTTTTAAGGGTTTCATTTTATATACCTGTTATTCGTATAGAGTTTTCAAATATATTTTTCTTCAGCCTTTCTAATAGCGACATCGTGTATCTCTAATATTTTTTTTAGATGCTCAATAATATTAAGCATTGAGACTTTGCTCACTCTTTATCTTAACTAAGTTCTTCCGCCTTCAACACGACAGCCGTTAAGGTTTGCATTTGCACCGAAACTTGTGCAATACAAATTACCCTTTCAGCCAAAGCTTGGCGGTGTGCTTTGCACCATAGCCTATCACGTTCTGCATCCCATTCAATATGATAAATAGCCTGTGTGTTCTTTAACCACGTTTGAACAAGTTGACTATCTATATCAACACCTTCAAACATTAGGCGAGTAGCAGCGTCACCATTATCATCAATGATAAACTCATTCTCTTGTTGTGGCGTGATAAACACAACAACATAGTCTCCGTCGTCATAACGTAAAGGCGTTTTGACGATGATTACATTTTCGTCTTGTTTGATTTCATAATCTTTGCACAACTCGGAGATGAGCATTGTTTTTACGTCATAAATCATTACGAGTCTAACCCCAATTCACGGCGCATCTCTTGACTCGACAGCCCACCTTCCGCTTTAAGTCGTGCCGTTGATTTTTCAATTATGGCAATAAACTGAGGATGACTACTTAATTTGATGGTTTCCCAATCAACATTTTCAAGAAAAACTAAAGCAGCAACAGGTTTTCCATTATCAGTTAAAACAGTCGGTTCTTTGCTGACATGTTGTGCATACTCCGCAAGGGGCGCTGTCGCTTGGGATAGTTCAAGCGTTATCATAATTCAATCACCTATTTACGTGAGTTCGATTTGAATATCAATAATTTAAATGTAGGGTGGGCAAGGTGTTTTTTTTTGCCCACCTTGTCGGAGAATGGTGGGCAAAAAAAACAAAAAACACCTTGCCCACCCTACCAACAAATCTATTTAATTTCTTGAAAAATCAATCGAACTCACGTTATTTAATTAAGTATGCCAAAATAAAACTATCCAATTCATATAGATTTAATCAAAGTAGGTTAGATCAGGCGCGTTTTTTGCGCCCTCACTCAACCATTAATCCAACTTCGCCAAAATCTCGTCCAGCTTTTCAGGCGTAAGATTTTCGTGATACTCCCGCCCAAGTTGCATCATCGGAGCCCCCCCACATGCGCCTAAACATTCAACCTCTTTCAGGGTGAATTTTTTATCAGCCGTCGTTTCTCCAAAGCCAATCCCTAATTTATTTTTTAAGTGGGCAACAATGTCATCAGAGCCACGGAGCATACAGGATACATTGGTACAAACACAGAGTTTATGCCGCCCCACTGGCTTGAGTTCGTACATAGAATAAAATGTGGCGACTTCGTAAACGGCAATGGGCTGCATTTCTAAGTAATCCGCTACTGCGTCCATCAATTCTGTCGTCAAGGAACCGTCGTTGGCTTCTTGGACAACGCTTAAGGCGCCCATCACCGCTGATTGTTTTTGATCTGGCGGATATTTGGCTATCCAACGATCAATCGCTGCACGGGATTCTTCTGACAATAAAGTTGAGGCATTCGGTTTTGACATACGTGTTGACATGTGTGAGTTCCTAATCAGTTATCAGTTATCATTTTTTTATCAATGACTGATGATAAAAATTCAACCAATTCAATGATAAATGGGTGTTTTTGCAAAACTTTAATGGTTTGAGCCGTCATATTGTTGACTATTTTCGACAATGAATTTTCGCCTAAAAAATAAGTCAAAGATTTTTTAGGATGGTACAGTTCCCATTCTATTTCTGTGAACTTATGATTGATAATTTGTTCAAGCAGGGTTTTATCTTGAAAAAATATTGTTTCTATAGTGGGAACAGCAAATAAAACTTTAAATGGTACACGCCCTGCGACTTGGTTTAGCGAATATTGTAAAAAGTCTTGATGCTCGTAAATGATTAATTCATCATCTGTATTGGCATCAACAACTACTGCTACCGGTGCTTGCTTGTCCACAAGAATTGTACTAGACACAGAATCTAGGGAATAACGAGGGCGCACTACAAATTCGATTTCTTTTTTCATGGAGTCGGGCAGTAGTATTTCTACCTCAGTCTCACCGTCGGTGACCACATAAGCTTGTTTCATGGTAACTTATCATCCCATTGATATTGCAAAATTTTGTGTTTGTATTTCACTGGCATTTTAGTCGCCTTTTTTTTATCCAACCACGCCATCTGTAAACAGCTATACCCAGATATTCTATTAATAGTTTTCAAGGGGTTAAAATATTAGAAACCGGTATTTCTATATGTGGCAATTGCGACGGTATCAAAATCTGTCCAGACTCAAAAATATGTTTATTGGTATAACCGTTTGCCGTCGGGTTCAGGTAAACTTCAACCTTAAATTCGTCTAAATCGACTATCCAACTTTCGACAATGCCATCTTTTGCATAAAGGGGCATCTTTGTCTCTCGATCATGTTTCACTGTTGTATCTGAGACTTCTATCAGTAGCAAAATATCAGCCGCAGTTGGGTGTCCATTTTTATATAGCGTGGGTTCCGGACGTAACAAAACAAAGTCTGGTTCTGGTTCTGAAAAATTGCTAAGCTGTATGGGATTTTGTACGTTAATAAACGCGGCTTTTCCCTTCTGGTTGGCAAATAACTCAATAAGATTTTTTACAGTCGCGGCATGTGAGGGTCCAATTGGTGCCATGTCTATAATTTCTCCTTTAATGAGTTCCATCCGTGCATCCAGTGGAAAAATATTATTTTGTCCCATTTTATGCCATTCCGAGACAGTTACCTTATGTCTTTGTGGTGCAAGGTTCATTATCAATCTCCTTTAAAAAAAAATGACAGTCAGAGTTTTTTTCTCGTTCCTTTGCTCTGCAAAGGAATGCCTTCAGGGACGCTCTGCGTCCCGCACCGCAGAGCGGTGCAAACAGGCATTCCCACGCAGAGCGTGGGAACGAGGAATTTAATTTCCTCGGACATTTTAGTCGTCTTCTTTTATCCAACCACGCCATTGATAGACAGCTATACCCAGATATTCTTTAATCACACGGCTTGTCCGTTCAAGTGCTTTTGCCTCTGGTAACCAATCCAAGATCGTCCGTTGTTTTCGATCTATCGCTTCAAAATCGGTTGGAGAGGGTATGGCGTTGATACCGGCACTGCGAAAAGTCGCCAAAGCACGGGGCATATGTAAAGCCGATGTGACAAGAAGTACACGGTTTAATCCCTGTTTTTCTAAAATGCGTTTTGTCTCCACCGCATTTTGATAGGTATTCAAGCTGTTGGTTTCCATTATAATGGCTGTCGCAGGTACTCCGCATTCTTGCAAAATGGTTTTCATCGCTATTGCTTCCGACATTGTCGCGCCCTGCCAAGCAATCACACCTCCTGATACAATCACAACGGATGCCCTTCCTGCGAGGTATAAACGGGCGGCATGAAGTACCCTGTCTGATGCCTTGTCAAGATCGGGCGCTAAGCGAGGTGGTTCAGCAGTCCTCACGCCACCACCCAGTACAAGCAGGGCATCCGCGACAGGAGAACTTTCAATTGGAACCGGAAGATATTTTCGCTCCAATGAAATGGATAGATAATCCGCAGTCACATGCATGGAACACACCCATAACACCGCGATGGATAAAAAAAGTGCAATACCAGCAAGTCGCTTGTGCCCACGCCAAGCGAATAAGCCGGCAAAAATGGCCAGCCAGATTGTCAGACTGACAGGGTATATCAGTTGGGGCAGAAGTTTGGATAGAAAAAAGCTCATTTTTTTTTGTTACTTGATGTTGCCCACCCTACAAAACTAAAGTCCTAGTGGGAGGTTTTTCTTAGAAATAATATGTTGTTTTTCTTGTTCAGGGAGGTTGTCAAAATAGCCTTTCCCATCTTCAAACCATTTTTTCGCCTCTTCATAAGTGGGTGGTGGCGGTGTCTTTCTTATCAAGAAACTTTTTAACATTATCCATACCGTAATAAGAACAAGAAATGGTATCGCTTTCATAAACCGCATCCAGAGCCGTTTTATTTAAATGGTTTCGGGAAATCCGCTCCGCCTCATTCACTAAACAACAAAAACAACAAACGAAACTGTTTCGGGAAATCGTACCTCATTCCCGAAACAACGAAAAGGAGTCCAAGATTTATCTTTCTTGGACTACCTATCAATCTCTCCAAAAACAATATCCTGCGTCCCAATAATCGCAACAACATCAGCCAACATATGCCCCTTTGCCATTTCGTCCATGGCAGACAGGTGGGCAAAGCCGGGGGCGCGAATTTTTAAACGGTAAGGTTTATTTGCACCGTCTGATACCAAATAAATGCCAAACTCCCCTTTCGGATGTTCAACCGCCTGATATACTTCACCCTCTGGCACACAGTAGCCCTCAGTGAAAAGTTTAAAATGGTGAATTAAGGCTTCCATATCGCCTTTCATCGTTTCACGCGGCGGCGGGCTTAATTTATGATCATCCAGCATCACAGGACCAGGGTTTTCACGGAGCCACTTAACACATTGTTTGATAATGCGATTGGTTTGGCGCATTTCTTCCATGCGGACTAAGTAGCGATCATAGCTATCGCCATTGACACCCACGGGAATATCAAAATCTAATTTGTCATAGACTTCGTAGGGTTGTTTTTTGCGTAAATCCCATTCGATACCAGAGCCACGTAACATTGGTCCAGAAAAGCCCAAGTTGAGTGCCCGTTCGGGGGAAACGACTCCAATACCAACAGTACGTTGTTTCCAAATACGATTTTCCGTCAGTAGCGTTTCATATTCATCAACATGTTTGGGAAAACGTTCGGTGAAATCTTCTATGAAGTCTAATAGTGATCCTTGGCGATTAGCGGCGTTAAAGCGTTTAAAGTCTGCCTCGCTATGCCATTGAGAGTTTTTTTCGTCGTATTGTGGCATACGATCTGGTAAGTCTCGATAGACTCCGCCGGGACGGTAATAGGCTGCGTGCATTCGCGCACCTGTGACGGCTTCATAGCAGTCTACTAAGTCTTCGCGTTCTCTAAAGGTGTATAAAAACATGGTCATCGCGCCGACATCTAGCCCATGCGTCCCTAGCCACAGTAAGTGATTGAGAATACGAGTAATTTCGTCAAACATCACCCGAATATATTGGGCACGAATCGGTGGCGTGATGCCGAGCAGACGTTCTATTGCCATCACATAGGCGTGTTCGTTGCACATCATGGAGACATAGTCTAGTCGATCCATGTACGGTACGCTTTGGTTAAATGGCTTACTTTCGGCTAGCTTTTCTGTGGCGCGGTGCAATAGCCCAATGTGGGGATCGGCTCTTTCAACCACTTCACCGTCCAACTCCAACACTAAACGCAACACCCCATGTGCAGCAGGATGTTGGGGGCCAAAATTCAGAGTGTAATTGCGAATGTCAGGCATTGTCTATTCCTTGGTAACGGTTATCGTGACGTATCACTTTCGGCACGAGCGTTCGCGGTTCGATACTGACAGGCTCATACACGACCCGTTTCTTATCAGGATCATAGCGCATTTCGACATTGCCACTCAACGGGAAATCTTTGCGGAAGGGGTGCCCTACAAATCCATAGTCGGTCAAAATACGGCGCAAGTCAGGATGCCCATCAAATAAAATGCCAAATAAGTCAAAGGCTTCGCGTTCAAACCAGTTGGCGGCGTTCCAAATATTGATCACCGAATCTATGCGCGGTGGCTCGCCATCGGCGAAGGCGCGTATCCGTAAACGTTGGTTACGTTCGATGGAGAGCAAATGATATACCACCGCAAAGTGAGGTGTATTGCTGTCTTTTTTAGATACGCCTTTGCTGACACCGCGACTAAAGCCGGTACTTGTCGCTTGTTTGGTTTCCCAATCGGCTTGTCCGTATTGAGAATAATCAACGCCGCATAAATCTATTAATTGTGAAAAACCAAATTGATTATGCAAAGTTTCACACATATTGAGAAGGTGCGTTGCTGGCACTTTGAGTGTGAGTTCATTGAACGCTATATCCGCCGAAAAGGGGATATCGATCTCCTGTAGCTCGGCTTGTAGCGTCTGAAGAGTATCAGCCATAGAGATTACCTTTATTAGCTCGCAATCGTGTTAGTACGTTTAATTTTCTTTTGCAATTGCAAGATGCCATATAACAAGGCTTCAGGCGTGGGCGGACAACCCGGTACATAAATATCAACCGGCACAATCCTATCACAGCCACGCACCACAGAGTAAGAATAATGATAATAGCCACCACCGTTAGCACAAGAGCCCATAGAAATCACCCAACGTGGATTTGGCATTTGATCATACACTTTACGCAGCGCGGTGGCCATTTTATTAGTTAAAGTACCTGCCACAATCATCACATCGGATTGTCGAGGGCTGGGTCTAAATACTATACCAAAGCGATCAAGATCATAACGTGAGGCACCGGCATGCATCATTTCTACGGCACAACAGGCTAAACCAAATGTCATAGGCCACATTGACCCAGTTCGCGCCCAATTAATGAGTGCATCGGCTGAGGTTGTGACAAAACCTTCTTTTAATAAGCCTTCTACTCCCATTCGAGTGCTCCCTTTTTCCATTCATAAATAAAACCAATAACCAATATCGCCAAAAATATCATCATGGCGACAAACCCAAACATGCCAATATCTTTGAAGACAACCGCCCACGGAAATAAAAAGGCGATCTCAAGATCAAAAATAATAAACAAAATAGCAATTAAATAATAGCGCACGTCAAACTTTAGGCGTGCATCTTCAAAGGCTTCAAAACCACACTCATAAGGTGAATTTTTTTCAGGATCAGGCTCACGCTTGCCCAATAAAAACCCTAGTATGGGTAAGGCCATTCCCATCACCAATCCGATGATGATAAATAAAAATATGGGAAAATAATTGATTAGCATCATGTGCCCTTTTTGCTTGTTGCCAACGGGTACACATTATATGATATAACTGATGTTGCGTATAGTTTTTCAGATAAATAATTACGCCCTGGGCAGGCCCTGGGCGTAATTATTTATCTGAACATCTATAGATAGGAGCCTATAGATAGGAGCCGGGGCTTTAGCCCCGTAGCCCCGGAGTCAGCCCCGAAGTCGCCGAGGCTAAAGCCTCGGTTCCTGGGTTTTGGGATTTGCCTAAGATGGGTTATCCATCAGAATGTGGCATTTGCGGGGCTGAAGCCCCGGCTCCGAGATTTAGATTATAACTGGGACAGACTTATTGAAGGAGAAATACCATGATAGCCACCATTCAAAAATGGGGTGACAGTCAAGGACTACACTTTGCTGAAAGCGTGCTTGACAAAGCACGGCTGTCTATTGGCGATGAAGTCAAAGTGACTATTCAAGAAAAACAAATCATTGTCAAACCAAGACGACAAAGCCAATACAATTTATCGACTACACGAAACTATGAACCGCCCAAGGAGGTGTCGTCGGCTGAAAAGGACCTTATGCCCGTTGTCGCAACGCGATACGAACATATTAGCATCAACGAAAATAACGTTCCGATGATTGCTGGCACAAACACAAAAGTCGTTGAAGTCGTCTTAGACAAAATCGCCTATGGCTGGAGCCCAGAAAGAAGAAATCCATTTCCAGCATCCCCATTTTACACTAGGACAAATACACTCAGCCTTAGCTTACTACTGGGATCATAAAAAAGAGATTGATCTAAATATTGAACAACGGCTTGAATTTGTGGAAAAGCTTCGGCAAGAAGCGACAGACTCTTCTCCGATAAAAGCTCGATTAAAAGCAAAGGGGCTGATTTAATTAATGGCGATAACACTTTACATGGATCACCACGTGCCGCGTGCTATTACCGCAATGCCATTAAGTTAAGGACAAATAATTGATTTTAAAACCATAGAAAAATCTGGCTGGACGGGGTTTGCAACCCCGTCCGTAACGTTTTAGATCGCGGAAATAGTGGGATTTAACGTTACGGACGGGGTTGCAAACCCAGTCCCGCAAGTGGGTTTAGATGCTGGACAAAACTTTTCTGGACAACTATGATAGACCATTGTATAATAAGAGCCCGTAGCCATTAAGCCCATTTCAAGATAGCCAATTATGAAAAAACAATATAAAACTCCTAACGATTGGTATAATTCCAATAAAAGTCAGTTAAGGGAATACAAATCCGAGTGGATTGCTTTCACAAATGAGGGCGTTATTGTACATGATAAAGACCTTTTTAAAATTACCAAGGCGACCGATAATCTTCCAGTCTCTCAATATATTATTGATTATATTTTTGATAGCGATTTTGTTGAACCAGTGAGGTTGCTTCCGGTTAGATTTAAAAACGTCAAGCGTCATGAATGGCAACCCAAATATCAAGTCGTTCTGAAAGTAAAGACTTCAAAATCTATTAAAATGTTAGTCGATTCAGGTGCGGATTTTAGTCTCATACCTAAAGATTTGGGACTTATTCTAGGTTATGAACTTGCTGTAGCTGAAACGCTTAGTCAAGCTGAAGGTATTGGTGGTAGCGTCAACTATGCGCTGCGAAATATAGAAATACAACTTGATTCTTATACCTTTACTGCTCCTGTGGCATGGATGCAAACTGAGGCGTATCAAGATGTTCTCTTAGGCAGAGAAGTGGTATTTGATTTATTTGATGTTGAATTTAAACAAGCGGACGAAAAAATTTTTTTTAAAAAAAGATAATGAGCGAATTTCCGCGAACCGAAACTAGAGAGATAAAGACAAGCACACATTAGTTGTACTAAGTTACACCCAATAAGGGTAGTCTACCATCAGAGCCCAAAAATCCTATTTTTCGAAAAAATAGGATTTTTCACGACGGCTCGATTTCAGCGCCAGAGTGGTATGGGGATTTCCGCGAACCGAAACTATAGGCTTTCAGAAAAATGTCGCGCTATAAAAACCTCTGATATTCTTCAGGAGCGTACTCTAATATTGATAATGAAAACTCACAAACCAAAATTGTCCCTGCGTGTTATAAAAACGGACAATAAAAATCTGGGAAAATAATTGATTAGCATGCTATGCCCTTTTCGGCTGCTCCTGCTTGAGACGGGGGAATATTATATGATATAAATTGTCAACATGCTACGCTGGCAATTGATCGCTTTTGAATTAATGGCATCGGCGGGCGGTTTGATCATTTGGTTTTATAACTCGGGAGGCTAGTTGTGATACAATCAAATAAAATAACTTATTGTTTTATGTTATTTTTTTTTTCATTTTGAAGTAGGCGCTGGCGGTGTCTGTGGTAAGCAGCAGGCAGAAGTTGAGCGGACGACAAGGGATACTTATTTGTCTCGTAATCTTAAGCGCATTGAGAGAGGGGAGGATAGTGGGCTCCTGGGCGAGGTTATTCGTGCTACGGTTGTTTGTGAAGACGGCGGATGCGGGTACATCGTTGAAGAAGTATTTAATTGTTTAGAAGAGGGGGGCAAAATTGAGGGAGGGCCGCCCGAACCGCGCTCCGCGCAGGAGACACTGGAGAGCATAGCGACTAAGTATGGCGCTAAAAACATAAGGGCCAGAGGTGCTTTTACCGGCGTATACATGAGCTGTGATGAGGTTATTGATGAGCTAAACGCCATGAAAATAGGCGGTCATGCCATAGTTAGGACTGAAGTTGCTGGGGAAGAATTTGGCCATGTTGCCAATATCATTAAAGATCGTAAGGGAATAGCAAGGGAATTGGATTTTCAGAATGGGCTGGATGTTTTTAGGAAAACCTTAAATGAAAATTTTTCAAATTATTTGGATCGGAATAGGGGCAAACTTGCTGAAGGAGCATATGGTTTTCTAACGCTCAAAGATTAGGAGCGTGGCGGGGCGGAAGTCCTCACACCAAAAGCCTTCGCGGATTTTACGGATTACGCAGATTGCGCGGATTTAAACCCAACAAAATAAAAAGGATCAGCAGCTGAGTATTTTTGAGTCTTTAATCCTGGCAATCCGTAAACTCCGCGCTTATAGCGAGGTTTTTTTAGCTTTTTTAATCCGCGTAATCCGCGTAATCCGTAAAATCCGCGTTTCAAGGCTTTTTTTAATCCAAGCAATCCGTAAAGTCCGCGTTTCAAGGCTTTTTTTAATCCAAGTAATCCGTAAAATCCGCGTTTCAAGGCTTTTTTTAATCCAAGTAATCCGTAAAGTCCGCGTTTCAAGGCTTTTTTTAATCCAAGTAATCCGTAAAATCCGCGCTTCAAGGCTTTTTTTAATCCAAGCAATCCGTAAAATCCGCGTTTCAAGGCTTTTTTTAATCCAAGTAATCCGTAAAATCCGCAGTTCAAGGCTTTTTTTAATCCGCGAAGTCCACGCGCGATCCAAGGTTTTGCCTAGCGGTATGAGGACTTATGATTAGGAGTGAAAAACAATGAGTAAACCACACAAAAAACGATTTTCCGGCTTTAACCTACGAGAGGCTTTAACGATAATAGGGACTAACCAGTTAAAAGAATGGGAAATTGACGCACATCCAGTGCAACCATCAGCCAATTATAAAAAAACCATGAACAAACTGAAATCCAGTTTTGACTTATCTCTTTCTGAGGCTGCCAAAGTCTTGTGGATTGACATGATTCTGTTTGAAGCCGTGGCGCATTTTAAAGAGCTAAAAGTTTGGAAAGAAGCCTCCCTGCAAACTGACACCATCGCTGGTGCGCTGGATTATTTAATAGCGCCACAAGGCACGGTATATCAATCTCCCCTATTATGCGTGGTTGAAGCTAAAAAAGATGACTTTGAAAAAGGGATGGCACAATGTCTAGTAGAAATGTGCGCTTGTCGTGACTTCAATAAAAGCGTTAATATTGATATTTATGGCATTGTCACTAATGCAATCCATTGGGAATTTTATAAGCTTACCCCTATAAATGAAGCCTATAAAAGTCCCGCTTATTCCGAAATACATTTAGAAGAGGTTTTAGGCGTTTTACACTTTATATTAACCCAATGTGTTGCGAATTTGAAAAAATTTGACCAGCTAGTTTCTGAGGCTGGGCATTTTAATATTGATAACGCAGACTAACAAACCAAAACTGTCTCGGCGTGTTATAAAAACGGACTTTTTCATATTCCTTATCAAGCACATTTTCCACACGCGCCTGCAAAGTCCAATGTTTATTAAAATTATATTCAGTTGTTAAATTTAAAATGCCATAGCCGCCTAGGCGTTGACTATTAGCCGCATCATCATAACGATGGCTTTGCGCCAAGCCGCTTATTCCCAAACGCGCTGACTTCCATTTTCGCGCCAATTCGATGTTTATCGTTTTTTGAGCGCGGCGGGGCAACGCATCATTTAACCAACTGCCTGAAAGTCTAAATTCCCACCCGGCTTTATTGTGCCAATTGAAAGAGCCATCTACGCCACTGATTTTCGCCTTGTTGATATTGTCAGCAAAAAAATTGCCTGCGTCAAAATTAGTAGCTATCAGCTTATCAATCTTGGTATGGTAGGCGCTGAGTGACCATTGAGAGTCAGCCTGCGTAGTCATTAAACCAATTTCAACACTTTCGGATTCCTCGGGCTCGAGCTCGGGAGTGCCAAAATTTGGAAAATACAATTCATTAAATGTAGGTGCCTTAAAGGCGGTTCCGTAGGAAAGCATAAAGCGTGTGTTCGGATTGAATGCGTAAGCTAAAGCGATATTGCCCGTGGTGTGATCGCCAAATTGTTCATTGTCATCATTGCGTAATCCAATGCTAGCCCATTGGGTTTGATATTCCACAAACACGCCTTGGTTGTCGCGGGAGTCAACGAGGTATTGAGTGCTGCTGTCTACCTCATCTTTTTGATAATCATAGCCTACCGTCAATATCTTTTCATTTGAAAACAAAATGTTATTTGTAAAGTTAATAGAAGTGCGAGAAGTATGAAAAAAGGATTTTGGCGCATTGTTGCCAAAATTGTCTAATTCGTCACGGCTTGAGCCTGCGCTCAGATTAATCTGCCATCGATCATTGGCAACATAGTCTGCTTTGATACCAAATACTTGTTGGACGAAATCAGCTTGATTATTAAACGAAGAATCGTATTCAGTATAACCTTGCGCCTGCATGGCATTGGCTTCAATAGTCACACTGTCGCCAAAGCGATGACCCAATTTCGCAGTAACAGAAGAATTATCGTAAGCATCATCGTCAGGCTCAACGGTAAAACAGCCGCCGTTTCTATTGGCTTGACAATCGTTAAAGCCCTCCGTTTGCAAATGAGAGGCGTGAATACTGTACCAATTTTCTTTGCTAGCGCCAGATAATCCAGCGGTAACATGGTAGCTAGCATCATCGCCCATACCTACGCTGGCTTCAATCCCCTCACCTTTGCGGGTAAAAATCTGTATTACGCCACCAATAGCCTCGGAACCGTATAAGCTAGAACGGGGACCACGTACAATTTCAATGCGTTCAATTTGTGACAATGGCAAATGTTCAAAGGCTACGCTACCCACAGTGGCTGAGCCGATTTTAACGCCATCGACTAATACCAAAACATGGTCAGATTCGGTGCCGCGCATAAACACGGAAGTCGGTTTGCCCAAGCCACCATTGGTGACGATGTCCAAACCTGGCACCGTGCGTAAAATTTCAGGTAGGGTTAAGGCTTGACTATTGGCAATTTCTTCGCGGCTAATCACCGTGACTGAGGCGAACGAGTTGTCGATTGTTTGAGGAGTGCGGGTGGCTGTGACTATCAGCGTTGGGAGAGTAGTATTTTCTTCAGCAGCGTTTATTGATGAAAAAAAAGGATAGAGAACGAAAAGCAAGCTGGTAAGTCGGTTCAAGATGGATTTTCCTCTTATTTATAATAAATAAAGTGCGGAGGAAAAGGTGATAAACGGGCGCAATCGTCCCTTATATCTGTTGTCGCCCTCCGCGACACGCACAGAAATAGACATGTTTAGGCCGGTATCCGGACTCATAAGCGTATATGCCAATCGCCTTCCCACGTAAAACGCAGTGACTTAAATGATTGGCTTTAACTTATTTACCGTTGCGGGGGCAGTATCGGTTTTGCACCGATTTCCCGTTTACCTCGTTGCGAGCACCTAAACAAGGCGGCTTGTTTTTTACAGGATTAAGGGGAAAATGTCAAGTTTCTGTCATTTCGACCAGCAGGAGACCTTTAGATCAACGAGCTCAAATCATTCACTGGGGACTTGTAATCTTGTTCAATCATTTGATTAAGCCAATCATTAGCTTGTTCCAAAGTACAAATCTGATGTTCAACGGCTGAAACCAAATTGCCCACTGATCCTGACAGACGGATGCCAAGCCGCTTTGCCTGATTACGGGCGGCTCGATCATCCGTCATAAAAAGCCAGTCACGATGATAAGCTATTGCTAAAGAAGATGCCTCACCTAGATGTAATCGTGAAGGTAATTGACTAAATAAATTGAGTTCTTGTTCGTCAGTCATACTGACAAGTTTTATCCAACCTGATTTTACCACGGGATATATTTGCTGTTCCACAGCCGTATAAAAAGCATAACCTTCTTCTAGTCCCGTTTGGATTTCTTCATAGACTTCCACGGAAATATGAATGGTTTTATAGAGTTGTCTTAAAATATCAAGTTGTTCAATAACGGCAAAATTAGAAACAACGGTCGTATTGGCAATAACACTCACGATACCACCTCAAGTTCTTGACGTAAGGTTTGAATATCTTTTTGAAGCTCAGCGAGCGTTTCTACACCCAATTTAAGTGAAACCCCTTTTTCCAGTAATATATCTTTCATTTGTGCCCAACTGACACCGGCAAGAGTAGCCGCTTTAGCTAGAGAAATCTCTTCTTTCTGATAGCGATGAACAGCTAATTGAATCCGTAATTCTGGACGCGCTCGTAGGAGATGACGTAAAGCGTCTTGAATAACCGCCTCTTCATTTTTATAAAAGTGTGTTTCTACAACATCTTGAATATTAATCATTTTTGTCTTTTGATACTGTCCGTTTTTCGTTACTTAATCAACTTCTACCGTCAAAGCGTGGGTACTTAACTATGTTTCGGGAAACCGCGAGCGGATTTCCCGAAACAACACTTACTATGTTTCGGGAAACCGCGAGCGGATTTCCCGAAACAACACTTCAAAATCAATAATTCTTGAGCATTTCGTTTGATTTATGTAAATACTGAGCAGAGCGATTATCTTACTACTGCGTCAATTTTAGTGTGTCCTTGTTTCCATGCCAACCTGCCTTGGTTGATATAAAATTTCATGCCGCCGTTGCAGGGAAGTTATTGGTATCGTTTCTACAAACGAAGGTGTATAGGCTGAGATTAAAAGTATCTCACTCACCGGCGGATGTAACAAAATATCCAGTACGTGTGTTTTAAGTCCGCTAGAAAGCGAGGCAAGCCCGGTGAGCGGAAAACTTCGATGCCCCATTTCAGTTTTTTGGGCTAACAGAGAATATTCCAAAAAAGTCAAACCGACAGCCCGGTGTTCTTTTTTGTTAATACGCAACAAAATGTGATCATTCAATTCGATGCCAGTGGCGTTTTCGCTCTGTTCAAACGAAACGTATAAAGTATCGCTCATCTCATCGTAATTAAAAATAGGTTTTGTCATATTTTCACCCGATTTCTTTTTGATATGCTGTGACAATGTAGTTATTTGGGATCAGTTCTTCACTATCACCAACACTTCCCGTTGTTTCGGGAAACCGCGAGCGGATTTCCCGAAACAATAAATTCGTTTATTTCTTAATTACTCATGTTACGCACAGAGCTTCCAAACAAAAATCCGCTAAAATAAAAATCAGTCAGTGAGGTTACGCATTTTTCTTCCCATGTGTTCATTGCTGTTAAATCTAGTACAACGGATTAGGGGATTAAACGGATTGGTTTTAAACATTTTTGCTAGGAGCCTTTGCTAATCGCCTCAAGTCTTCAACCAAAAACTCAAATAACAATGTGCCATGTTCAATCCGTTTACTCCCCTAATCCGCTGTACTAGATTTTCCTCGTTCTAAAACGAGGTGTGGGAACTAGAGTGCGTAACATCAGTTAATTAGTTGTACTAACATCCTTGTAGTTTACCGACAAGAATGAAAACAAAAATCCTCGGTCAGTTCATCATAATACCCAGGCGATTGCTTTCCACCCGTGTCGTTTAAAACCCCCATACGCACTCTCTTAAGCACTTGATTAAACGTTAAATCCGGTTTAACGATCCATTTCATCAAATGCTTAACATAAGGACTATTCCGTCCCACTCCATCCTTCGATATTCCGCCCGGGCTCGCCGCATAAGCCACCAATGCGCCCGTACCACCCTGCAAATAATCCAATCCCACTGGCATATCCATTTCGCCTCTGTACAAACTTCTCACAAAGCGAGGCGCATTCCGGCAGGCATCTAAAATCAACAGATTAATCTGAGTGCCCGCCGCTTTCATGGTATCGAGGATATAAGTCGCCGACATGGCTTTGGTTCGCAAGTGGCGAATATTTTTCAATAATCGTTTGGCATCTACCGGAATCAGGTAACTTTCTCCGTTATATTGCACTCCATGACCAGCAAAATAGAATAATCCCACTCCTTGATTTTCAGTGAGTTTGTCATAAAAATCGAGAATCGCATCTTCCATCTGGGCATAGTTGAGATTCGTTTTTAAGGTTACGTTAAAATTCAGTTTTTCCAACACATTGGTTAAATCGGTGGCATCATTCACCGGATTTTTCAAAGGCGCATAGCCTTGATATTTGGCGTTACCCATTACTAATGCTAAGCGTTTTTGTGGGGGTAAGGGTTCTTCCACTGGCGGTGTTGTTTCTTGGACAATAAGGCTTTCTGGGGTTTCTCCTTGTAAAGCCAAAGCAATAGCATCGTTTGGGCGGTGATAGAGGGTTTTATAGTCCTCAATTCCCCTGACTTGATTACCTTTGACGCGAACGTTGATATATTTGTCACCATTAGGCGAAGCGTTATAAAAACCGGCAGCCGTGGTCGTTGCCCACTCGCCGTCCTCAAAAGCCACCATTTGGGCCATTTCTTTCCCCGTTTGGACATGCCATAAGCGTGTGCTGCCATCCCAACTGCCCGACAAGGCGAGTTTGCCATCGGGGCTGAACGCCACGGCTCTTACCCAAGAGGAATGTCCGGTCAAGGAGCGAATCTCGCGCCCACTTGAAACTTCCCACAGTTTCAGCGTCTTATCCTGAGAAC
>Ga0209780_1000477_pt1 | contig 21332 bp, 12 predicted proteins | sample WorMetexBAHAMAS2_FD_187384 | JGI IMG/M metagenome (GOLD analysis project Ga0209780, IMG submission 187384) | Marine gutless worms symbiont microbial communities from Max Planck institute for Marine Microbiology, Germany - Inanidrilus exumae... | ecosystem: Host-associated > Annelida > Digestive...
GAAATCCACATGCCTAAACATCGAAATTGTGGATTTCGATCTTTAGGCAGGTGGATTTCGTACAGTTAGTGGATTTCGTGGATTTCGATATTTAGCCAAGGTCACATTTGAGTGGATTTTGTGGATTTCGATTTTTCGGCAGACCCGACCTATAAGCCGTGGTTTAGCTGTAACTTCAGCGGTTCAGTCGGCTTAGCAGAATTTTCGGCTTACTTTCGGCGTAGTCGTTACTTTGACCGCAGCGGCGGCTTAACAGAAATTCGATGGCTTAACCTCGGCTATTTTTCGAATTAAGCCTGTTATAGGCCATGTCTCAGAAACCCACATAAGCGTAATTGAAATAAAAGTTATATTGTTAAAGTGACAATAATAGACTTATTTGATAGATTATCAAGCATGGGGTAATTGTTGATTTGTTTTTCACAGCCACGAGTAATTTCAGTCGAATAGCCGATGTACTGAACGCAAAGGATAAAATGACAATTTAAACAAACGGAATTAGCCAACACGATTACTCCGCCGTCCAAGATGCTGCAACACAAGCGAACTGTAGAGTAAAGAACAAATCTGCTATTTTACTGATGACTCATGATAACATCTGTGAGGAAAAAAGACAGTACACTTGACTTTTGATCATAACTTTGGCGAATGTAGACCGATTTGCAATTTTTTTTATTGTCAGATTCCTGCGGAAATTTTGTACACATATCATAAGGATTCTCCACCTCACCTTAACTATGTTTCTACACATCTTTGTGAAACATGAAAATAGGAATTGCTACTGATTTCAATGGCATATTGCATGTGAGACCTCAGCCTTCATCTTGCTACATATGAGGCCGCCTTAATAACTCAGGTCTGAATCCGGTGACTATAAAATCTGGAAAACAATGCAGCACTGGTCAAAAGGGCTGCAGCTGACAGTCATTGACGAAGCTCGCACCAGCGAATGGCATAAATGTCTGCGAGCTTGTGTTTGTATCCGAGATGGACGTTTTCATCACTTGCTCTAACTCTCGGAAAATTTATTAGGTAGGTGGACTGGAGTCGTTTGCTGCACGTTTGTTGCATTAACTTCACGGAGTTTGTTTGTCGTCAAATCATATTCCCGAAGTTCTTGCGTTATCTGCATTCTGTGCTTCGTATATTGCACAAAAATTAGGATAAGTAAATCATCACATCGAGTTTTATATAGCATTTGTCATTTAAGCGTTGTTAAGTTTTGTTAAAGTTTCAAGTACAAGAACTCATTAGGAGATGAGATAGCGAACGTAAACTTTTTACGACGATATCGCACACGTACTTCAAGAAAGCGTTTCCCACCGGCGTACCACAGGTGACACAACTGTTGACTTATTTACTGACGTACTGCCAGTTAGTTGGAGTTTAACGTCCCCTTTCAGCACAAATATGGCTATATCAGAGACAATACTGACGCACAACGTGTTTAGTTCCTGCATTCGACGATACCTAGTGTCACGTGACTGCGACTAAGTGATGCCAGCGTTATCTGCAGTGTTACTTATTTTCAGTTTAAAATTCAGTCTGCTTTTGTTCAATATATCGCTCGCTAGGCCGCATCAGCACTGCAGCGTAGCCTATTATTGGTTATAATACGTAATACCGGACGTCGTACGTTGCCGAAAATTCGGGTAGGTACTGGTACCTTTCTTGTGCGGAGCGTACAGCCTAGGGAAAGACTTTGCATTGATGCTAACATTTAGTAATGTTAACTAGGCCTAATACTAATAGTATTGCTATTCTATTGATTTTCATGGTATATAACATCTATAGTGTAAAAGACCTTTATGGACGGTGCTTCAGTCGCTTGAGACTTCAGAACTGTCGCTTACATCCTTATGGAAACAATACCTTGGCGCTTAGGTCCTTTGAGAATAAAAATTACAACTGTAAAAAAAGTTCTTCACAAGTAAAAATGTGTTCTGAAAATTTCATGAGAGATGGGTAATTAGGTGCAGCAACATAATCTGCAACGTCAATTAAAAGCGAAACTACAGAGCAAGTTCGGCTAAAATCTGACAGTTTGTTAGCGACAGCAAAATCTACGGCGGCTAAGCCAAAATCTTTCTCGGCCGGCGACTGGCGGCTAATTCGGCGGCTTACTAAAGAAGATAATCTATTTGCACACGTTTTTATTCTCTCCTCCGTATACCTTTCAGGATTACTCGAGAAATTTTAGAAAATTTTAAAGGAATTGTTGAAAGGGGTATTAAATTTTTGGGGTGAGTTTTTAATGCGATCAGGAAAAAAGAGAAATGGAAACAAGAAAGGGTGGGGAAGAAGGAGAAGGGGAAGGGAAAACGAGTCGGCAAGATGGCTTTGCTTGCCTCTAATATAGCGGCTGATACGAAACACGAGGCAACATCAGTCACTAACTTGTAATAACTGGCGATGTATCATCATGCGAACTGCACAGGCTCCAGCGAATAGCAAAAAAAACTGCGCTGCGCGCCACCCACGTGGTGTGCAGTATATCGGCCTTTACCGAAATAATAGCAGAGAAAGGCATCAAAACATACGTACGTACCTTGATTAATTAGTGAACAGTATCGACTGCTGATAGTGACGTAACTCTACTGAATAATGGCTGAAGCAGTTAATACCGAACCCGGAACTTCAGGGAAAGGTTCTGGCGTCGCGAACAGCAGCGCGTGTGCTATTGCGCAAATAGCGCTTTCATCCACTGCTTCCGCGCGCACTTGCTGTTTACAACCGTCTTCGACAACAAAGTTCCGACGATGTTATCCGGAGACGGGCTGGCTACGAGTTTACTTTAGCATACATAGCTCATATACTCAAAATCGTAGCACTGCTAGCTGTACAGTCTCGTATCGTGCTCGAGCATGACGTAACTACGGCAGTCAGCTGGGTGAACTTAGTAAGCGTGCAGCGATGCTTCTACGGAGACTTACGGCCTGCTGCCGTACCCGGACACTGATTAATGTGCGCGCCAGTAAGCGTGCCGCGCTTGCACTCAGGCGCAAACGCCCCTATCCTGGAAAATTCGAGTGGAGAGACCAAAGTTACGTTGGAACAGTTAATTAAAAGTAGCTGAGAGTTGAAGTCACAAAGATTAATTTGTCCGAAGCTTCATAGCCTATACGCCTGGGTGACTCATTAAAGTCAAACATTGGCATTCCATGACTGTCTTTACCTTTACATTTTGTCTTCAGTCCTTGACTTTAGGCCATTAAGACCTTTTGGCTGTTCACTTGTTTGTCATCATAAGAAGTCTCCTGGATCCAACGTGTAGGCTAACAGAAATCCTTCCAGTAGTTGTCCATTCTACTTTTGAAAGCATTCACTGAAGAAGCAGATACTACATCACTTGGAAGTCTGTTCCATAAGTTAACAACTCTGAAGTAGAAAAAGTTCGCTCTTAGCTGTGAGTGGCAACGTCGTTTCATCAGTTTGAAATCATGTCCTCTTCGATCTGACTGTGTAGCCCTTGATAGCAAACTATAACCAGATGAGTAGATTCCATGGGTAATTTGTATACTTCAATCATATCTCCGCGATATCTACGGTATACCAAGGATGGCAGATCCAAAATTTATAATCTCTTTTGATATGGAATATGTCGTATAGCATTAATAAGCTTGGTCGCTCTTCTCATTTCTTTAATCTTGGGTACCACACCGTGTTAGCATATTCTAGGTGGGGTCGAACTAGTGCAGTAAATAGTGTCTTAATTACATCGGTATCTTTATATATAAAAGTACGTTTGATAAGACCCAATATCTCATTACTTCTGGCCGCCACATGTCCAACATGACTAGTGAACTTCAGCTTAACATCGATCCACACGCCTAAGTCTTTCTCCTCTAATGTAGACTCCAGCATTACTTCATTTTCCAGACTCTGTCATGGAGTATCTGGCTCGAATATTTGCATGCCAAATATGCATAATTTTACATTTAGTACTGTTACTGAGAAGTAATGAACTGCTAATAGGCCTAGTTCACTACTGTCAATCCCTGAAAGTCCCATCCCAGTGGAATTGGGGTGTGCGGAACGTCTCATCTGAAAAGCTTTTGATGGAAATGGCGAACGCTGATGCATTTTCTCACTGCGTTTAGAGTTTGCTGGCCTAACTCGCCAGTCGCCTGCAGGAAGACAACTGTTGCATTCAGTGTGCACAATAGGCTTTACAGGATGCTTTCACTACAAATCAGACTTCAATCATCGCAAGATTTCTGCCTCTTTCTGGAGGTTCAGGGCCGGTGAAAAATTTGGGGCCAAGCCGACGTTTTTAAAAACTTTTCAACGTGATTAAGGGTCTAATCAGATTTTTTTGGAAAAAAACTGTAGATAAATGTCTTACTTTAAGGCCATTTAGAGAACATTAATTTTGACAATTTTTTGGAGTAATTGGTTGTAATGTAAGAGGCGCCCGTCTATGTAGAGGCGCGCGATCTTCACCCCAAATTTCATCATTTCAAGTTGTACAACAAATCCCAACAAATCGTATAGGTGGAGTTTGACCATTACAACACGGTCGACATACAACGCTGAGTGATGTGGTAAGACAGCTGAAGACGACGCTATGCGTCATCGTTACCATCTGCAGCAGCAACAGCGTCAGCAGCACGTAGAACAACAGTGAGTCATCGCGTAGCGCGCACCCAACACATACGCCAGCTCACGTATTAAATTAATCTGCTTCATATGAAAACAGACGGCATGCAGAATAATTATAGCTTCGGGCGCATCATGGAGATACTCTACGGGGCAAAAAAACGGTGTTCACGCGCTCGGCTGTAACTCCGCCGAAAGTGAACCGATTTGGATGAAATCTAGAGCACTGTGATGAGCAAATTGTTGGGGGCTGGCCGTGGCAGATTTTAGGCGCGATCCGCGCAGTAGCAACAGTTTGACTGTCAGCCGAAATTTTGTTTTGTTTGTCAGGTAAATAACGTACGCTTTCACCAATTTCCCGTCGGACAAATTTTACATCTGAACACAACGTCGATTGGTGACGCGAACAGAACAGAATTTTGAAAATTTTATCGTAAGGGGTAGTTTTTTCCAAAAAAACGCAAAAAATTGTAACATATTTTTCAGGTCTTGCGACTGCAGGTCGCCATAACTCCGCAATGATTACAGATCGCCGGAAATTAACTTCCAAACTGACCCTCTACGGGATGTCTAGTTTCCATTTTTACACTTAGAATCAATTCATTGATTTCCCCTGGAATGTACGTTCCGTACAGGAAACGTACCTACACAAATTTTCGGCAACGTCCGATGTCCGATATTGCGTATTAAAACCAATAGTACGCCGCAGTGCTGGTGCTGTCTGGCGACCGATGTATTAAAGAAAAGCAGACTAAACTGGTAACTGAAAATAAGTAACGCGGCAGATAACGATGAATCACTCAGTCGCAGGCACGTGACACTAGGTATCGTCGAATGCAGGAAGTAAACAGCATGTGCACGGTTAGCGGACCGCTTAGGGCGAATACTGTATTGTGTCATTCCACACAATACAGCCTTCTAGTTTATTAATCGGATGCGGCTCAAATTGTTACACCAGTGACTACGTTAGTTAGTTGGAGTTTAACGTCCCCTTTCAGCACACATATGGTAATATCAGAGACAAAGGTTGAAGGGTGGAGAGCTATCCCTACCCAGTCATTTTTGTGCAGAATCATATGATCTTTTAAACTGCCACTAAACGTTTTACCTTGTTCCGATTGACGGTTAGGAATACTAAGTTGCCTTAGGTGTGTAAACGTGTATAAAATTAAGCACATCAGTGTACACAACGAAACACTCGGCTGCGACAACAGGCTGCGTTTATTAACTATGTATATTTATGTCAATATGATAACATGCACACTATCCGACGACGACAAATTTACAGCTTATGTACAGAGTCAACGTGTTCTAAAAGCGTCGACAGAAAACATGTTAAACAGACGATATAATGAGAGTTGTGCAACACGATCGAATCTGGGCGCAAACAAGTTAAAAATACTACCAACGATCTACAACGGCCTAATGATAAAAAATCTTTCACACACACACGCAGACGCTCGCACTGCTGTACAGGGAACCGACGTCGTAACCAAGTGAAATTAGAACAACTCTCACGTACACACAACTGATCAATTTCAGGTAACTTAAAAAGGTATAGATCGATCCAATGCAGGCACAGAACACCTGACAAAATAACCACATAATAAACACCATTATGGCCTACCTTACGCCAACATACATCCTATTAGGAGTACCACCATCAATACACAGTCACACGAATGCAAAACATGACATCAGTAAAACTAAAAAGGAAAAGGCTTCCCATACTCGTTATCGAGCGTTGGGCCTGGAGCTGATCCTAGTGTATAGGTCAGCCAAAAGGTGACTTAAGTCATCCACCCAGTGGTAGGCTGCCATTACTTTCTGCCGCCTCTGGGAATCGAACCCGGACACCCATCCCAGTAGTCACCGGGCTCAGCGTAAGTTAACCTCGTTGATCGAGACCAACGCGTTACCACTACGCGAAAGTGCCACCAGTAAAACTACAGAACAATAAAGAGCAATAACACATTTCACAAATTTCAACTTTTAACTGTAGCACTGGTCATCTCAAAAATTCCCCATTTGTGAGACCTTACGGAGGATCCACATTATCTGGAGCAACTATGAAAAAAACAAAAGTAGTATTTGCAGCATTTGTATTTCTAATCCAAAGTTAAACAATACTGACACACACTTCGTGACAAGCTCTGTGTCGTTGCTAAATATTACTAGTGATACAAACTACATATGAAACTAACACAATGTTGAGATCAGAAGACAGCTTTTTGCCGGTCAGAAAACTGCATTTGTGCCAGTAGTGAAACAACACAGTGAGCACAGGTTCAATGCTAAAAAGCCCATAAAGCAGTCAATGAAAATTAAGTATGTAAAAATTCAATGATGGCATCCAGTATAATGAATTCTGGACAGTTATCATCCTGTAGCAAACTGCTCTCACTGTCTGACTGATCTCTGACCTCAATAAATATCTCGGCCAACTGTAGTTCATCCAGAGTTACAGAAGGCTCATTGGGTCAACTGCTAACTGCATTTTAAACATCAGCAGGTCATACTCACGATCTACGGTATAAACCATACAGTATGTTTGAAATTGTACACTAATACGTTTGGAACATAGAAAAAATGCAGGATTATGTTTGCGTATAAAACAGCGGCAATGTTATGCAGCAGACACTATTACAATGTTCATACAATGTTAATTAATCACTGACACTATTTTCATTACCGTGTCACTCTGTCATTGTGAAGGTAAGATTACATCAGCTTAATTAGGTAGTTCCCCTGTGATGTTAACGAACAAGTAACTGGTTTGCTTCATTCGACAGAATTATGCAGCCATGTTGTCAAGTCACGTTCTTTATCAACCAAAAATATTTCACTATTACTATGATAAAAATACTGTCACTTATAATACGGGGCATTACGGCAGCATGTAATGCAGACAAAACAATGCAATATACACAATGCGGCACGATACAGATGGCTTACGACAGTAAATGCAACATGCTAATTTATTACATAATAAAGGTAAAATGTCAAAAACAGAAAGACAAAGCTAAAGTATTGACATTTTAACTGATGAACATGAACTTTGCATGTCACATAAACTATCGTGTTCTGGTCTGTCGCATGACCAACTACAGAAACTACTGATTTATTTATCCCGCTGTGTGCTGCACACAGCAGCTCATCTGATTTTCGTTGGCACTGTTGCGGTCAGTTACGTGGCGACACCTGGTGAATGCCTTTATGTATATGTTATGCCATTGCAGTTAAAAAAAATAACAGATGATTGACGCTGCGTACGCTGTTGGCGTGGATGTCGTCACCATCTTGACAGCCTACTGTGACCTTGACCTTTGACCTCCAGAATTTAATCAGGTCGTCACTTGGAGCTTATGAATATTCTCTGTAAGTTTCATCAATGCGATTCAAGCTGTTCACGAGATATCATGGTAAGATCTATCCGGAAGAAGAAACGGATAAATGTGGCGGACGGACGACCCGAAAACATGATATCTTCGCCAATACTGTCCGGTGGCAAAAGCATAATTATATTTGCAACAAAGTGTCCATTTGTTTATAACTAGTTAGTTTCAGACATTTACTTTAATTTCCTCAATTACTTATATAATTGTAATCAATCTTTTGAGTGAAAACTGGCATACGTGTAAAGTCAACTCTATGTCTTTGTCATTGTCATGATGCATAGATATCATCTGTAATTTCAATAATCTGACCTTGAACTTTGGCCAATCATGATGTCACTTACGACGAATGCCATGTGACCATGTTTTGACCAAACAATGGAGCACATCATAGTTGGTCATATGACAAACAAACGAACTCGCAATCGTGAAATGTCATTCATACAAACGCTCGACGGCAAACTAACAAACTAATAATGCTAGAAACTACTGAGATGGTGTAAACATTTATCAATAATAATCATATCGTATGGATTCCCCTGTAGTGGTATTTCCAATGCTGATGTCAGTAAGTATTTCACACTGGGATTTCCCAGTGGTCTTCTTCACCGCAGTACACATGATATGATACATACTAGACCCACTAGGCCATTGTATTGTCCCGAGCCTTACCCTTCAGAAAATGCTGCAAACGTTCACACATTAACTTTCACACTAATTCTGCCGACAGTAAACCAATAAACAAATGACGCAAAAAAATGCCAAGTAAACAACAGTCATTGTTATGGCAACTGATGTACAATGATTTTGGACTCTGCTGCCTTTCACAATCCAGAACAGTCATTGCACAGCGGACTTCCAAGCTGCAATGCTCAGATTAAAAAGTCATGTCACGAGAAGCCAAAACAGCGTACATACTAGCTGCTACACAAGCACACGACAACAAAAGTCCTAGAATAATGCTTGGCTATAAAGACTCTTTACACTGATGATAGCCAGTCTGGCTTCGCTAAGTGCGAGTGCAAGGTGATGACACTTTCAACACAGGCTTCTTTAAAACAACACCTGCCATGCATTACAATTTTGTTACACAAAATACTCAACTACCAAAGATGTTAAACAAGGCCAAATCACCGAGGCCGAGTCAACACAGTTGAGACCGAAGCTGAGACTAAAATCTCGAGGCCAAGGATTGACACGTCCAAATTATATTACAGGCCACTCAGACAGTATTACTGGTAGTTTTAAACAACTGAATGTGAATTCTGTACCATTATCAGTTCATCAAAAAATGGCAGTTAAAGCTGTCAGATGACTCTTAGTCTGAAAAACACAATGAAATTCAGGCCAGTTCATTATTTAAATGTTATAATTGCACTTCAAGATAAAGAGACTGGAAACAACACTTGGCAATGTGCTCGTCATGATATCGTAATTTCTCTGTGAGTGAAGACTGCAGCGAAACCAGCTCACATAAAGAACAAACGCTCAAATAAAAGCTGCAGCAACAAAAAGCTGCACAACAGTTTCGAAGATGAGATAATTCAGCGGATTAAAACTGCCAGAGTTGACTTGAGCTGCTTTGCTTGTTCGTCCAATCCTACGGAATTAAGGGATCCTGCTTCGTAATATCTAAACAATGTTGCTTGTCTTATTTTGGGAGATGGCCCAGAAGTAGCCTCAGAGTTGCTGGTTTATTGGCAAGGAATTGTCCAGGGAGCAGTAAAAAGAACAAGCCACAATCTCGCTACGATCAACTGTGGCTTGGCCGCCCGCCGTAAGCCACGAGCCGTGCCACCCCCTCTCCCTTCACTTGCACCTGCAGCCGGTCTGCACACGTCGTACGTCAATGCCCACCGCCTGCACCACCACCTGCCGCCCGACCCTTGCCAGTCCGTCCGTCCACGTAAGCCACGCCCGTGGCCAGATTCACCGATGGATTATTATATATAGATGCTTGTTTCTTGATACAGAATAATCTACGTAGCTAAGATCACTGAGTTCCATATTAACGGACACTAAATTCTAGGTAGCTTGGGGTTTAATGGCGCTTTCAACACAATTGAGGTCATATCACGCCTTTAAGGTAGAAATATATTATAGATATTAAAATTTAACATGGATTAATCCTCGCAGCATGACTGAAAAAGAAAAATATAACAATAATAGTAGATTTAGATTGAATGAGTAAGACGTACTTAGGTAAGTTAACTGAAAAAGTATAATTTGTGTAAGATTTCTTATTTACAAAATATAACTGAAGTTGTAAATAAAACTTAATTTAGTATATCTTTTGGCCGGTTATATGACTGTCAGTAAAGGAATAGTATTGACGTCGCATTTGATCATAAGTACATTCCGTTAGTATGAGCTTGACAGAGAGAAGTTGACTACAGTTGATACATTTAGGAAGATCTGTGTTCTTACTACTGCATTGGTATCAAAGTGGATAGTTCAAAACGCCAGTGGAAAGGCCATAAACACACTGGAGTCGGAATTTTGGGTGCATTTCGGTGCCACATTTCAATGTATGTTCACACCAACATTCCACAATTTTTAATTAATTCGGTCTACTGCGGCAGCACAACATGGCTATCATCAACTTTTGAGCACACGTATTGCAGTCCACAGTGCCAGAACTATTGAATGGGGTGTGTGGGAGCAGACCCCATTTTCACAACACTTTTTTCATCCATGCTAAGAAAATGTCATCCACTTGCCCAATGGCGGCTATCCGCTACAACTACACTCGCAATGCTATACTGCCACCATCAGAATACATGGTGTTACACAGTATACACTGTGTCTAAAAAAGACACTGCTTTGGCTTGCTATAACTTCGACAAACATCAATCAATTTTGACAATTTGTGGCAGAAATGTTGCTAAGAAAGTAAGAAGTGAAATGGTACTTTATTTTCTCACCTCACCTAACTATTGATTCTGCATTACCTAGGGAAACAGAAAGCCGAAAATTGCGGCTCATGCATGCATCAGTGCATGGTGTGCACAACACAGTTCAACAGCTGCTGCACAAAATTCTCAACTTCATTTCTCCTGAGCTATGGCCCCAACAGCCTAGAGCTGCATTCAATTGATTACAAGATTTATGGAGTCTACAGCAGCGTAAATATGATTTGCAAGTCAACAAAATTGAAGACATCAAGCAGCGACTGAACTTTGGAAAAGCAGTAATATAACGTTAGACTGAAAACATGCGATTTTCGTGTTTCTGTGTTTCCCTAGGTAGTGCAGAAACACTAGTTAGGTGAGGTGGGAAAATAAAGTACCCTTTGACTGCTCACTTTCTTAGCAACAATTCTGCCCAAAATTATGCAAATCGGTTGATGTACATCTAAGTTATAGCAAGCCAAAGCAGTGTCTTTTTTGAGACAGTGTAGAAAAATGGCCACAATTAGTCACACGGGTGCCGAATTTTGTAGCAACACATTATTTAAGGCGTGGTGGTATGTTTACTGATAATTACATTGCAAATTAAATGCACAGTCTGCCCAGGTCTTTTTCTGTGCTACCCTGTAGTTTAACACAATGAACTAACAAAACACTCATTGTAACATTGACGTAACACAAAGACAAACAACATTCATGATTAACTGATACACTGGAAAATGTAATGCAACCTGCTATAAACATTAATGCTTCTGCTCGGGCTATAGAAAAAATATGTCGTCTGCCTATGACCAAACATTGAACACAATCAGTAGTGAAATTCAACTGCTGCTGACAAAAAAATGCTACAGAACCAAAAACAGGAATTTGACAAACATAAATCCAGATACAGGCAGCAAAATGAAAAACATAAAACACAGCAAATGTAATTAATTTTCGCCCCTACAGAGCTCAGATATGGACAAGTCGCAACTGGATGTACGAGTGATAATACAGTAGCAGCAAATGTGACATATCATCACGGCACTCGGAACACTACTCTATCTAATGTACGTGAAACACACATGGACCCAGGAAACCAAAGCACTTATTAATGTGTTGTGCCATAGCAAGACTGACAACAGTATTCTCATTTCCATTTTGCAGTTGACTTTTTGTAAATAAAACCACAGCAATGAGACATACCAGTCTGAGTTGAAGAGCATATATGGCCACCATGAAATGCCAATTCAAAAGCTCCTATCAATATGACACTAAATGCAAAACCAGAAATTATTGTGCTTCACGATTCTATGCCCAGGTACTCCTTCCTGCCTGCAAAGTCTTGCTAGTTGTCTCATTATTAGGCCACACTACAGCAGCAATGTGGCCTATTGCTACAAACAGAGTAGCATGGTCTGTCTGTCTGTTGGTCACGCTGTGCAAAAAAGGCTGAACTGATCGAGATGTCCTTCGGCAGGCTGTCTCATGTGGACCAAAGGAACCATGTATTACATGGGGGTCAAGATCCCCCACGGTAAGAGGCAATTTTTGGAGGTAGACTGGCTCAACGAACAGCATTGGGAGCCTCTTCTGCAGTGTACACAGCAAAAGGGATCATCGCCAATAACAGCATGCAGCAGCAGGGATCATTCAATCCTCAATAATGGCATGACGTGTGATGCAGCCTTTCATCAGAATTGTTTGACCGCTTGTCATTAGTTTCTACAAGTTAATACAAAATACTCAGCACAAAATAAAATGACGCTTGTGGTCACGGTTTGCTGTTTTACATTAGTGTCACCCACCCGTTAGTGGCAATTTCACACTGATATTTCAATCTTGCAGCTCTACAGGGACGTGATGGAGCTCATCAAAGTCTGCATTTCAATGGCAGTGTCGGACGTAAATGCACAGTTCAACACAGTCAAAACATTAACGGAAGTAAGTAACGGACATTTGTGCCATGTCTAATGACTGGTTATTAACTAAATGTCACACTTTTATGCAACCCATTCAGAACCACTGACAAGAATGGAACAATCTGATAGATTTTCTATCAATTCTATTTCCTCGACATAATGTGCATTTTATTATTATTATCATTATGTGCAATAAATGCTTGAAGTTTGACAATGTTAAAGTTCAACTTTCACCACATTCCTGGTACTCTATGTGATAATAAAGTAACAAAGCTGGCATGTATGAGTACTCCTGGCAGACAATTTTTATGTGTACAAGCTGCCTTCTAGTTGGCACTGTAACGCTCATAAATGACTTGATAATACAAAGTACAACAACAAATAAATACACGTTGTCGGCCAGCATCCTATGTACATGTGTACCGCACTACGATGACAACAACAAAAACGACTTGCGTCGCAACTCCACAACTATGACGGTGCCAGTAGTTACATAAGACATGGTCGCGTGTGTCAAGCGGTGAACAAATAAATGGTCAAAACAACAATCTTGATGTGTCAACTTGGCCAAAGAGTAACCCGTCTCCATGGCCAAATGCGGCACGGCACGGCCCCAATATCGGAGCTGTACTCATGCTCGGCAGTCAAGGGGCGACATAAGTTTCGGAAATTTGTGCATAATATGCTCATGTAGTACAGTTTTAAACATCCTACTGTTACGGTGTTGGCACCGCAGCGATACGCAAAAATCAGAAGTCGGAAGAGCGGATCGCCCTATGCTGCCTGTGGCTATGCCCATGCCAGCCAAATATGGCAAACATCAGCCACAGAGGCCAGCACGCGAAGATGTGCGCTGGCACAGCATTCCAACGGCAACAATCGGCTGCCATTGTTCTGTCTCTCCCACGCTCACTCCGAGAACAGACATGGAACTCATGAGATACTCGCCATGAAAAACGTCCAGTCTTCCACTACTACATTTCAGTATTCTGTACAACAACGGCCGCCAGGAGTAACCGACATCGACCGACGTCAAACCTAGCTCAGCTGCCTTCAGATAATTACAGTTGGGATGTACGTGCCCACACGGCTGTTCAGTGGCATAGTGCCATTTGGTATATATAAATATTCATGACATTCTGGACCCAGCTGCATCCTGCCTAGCACTAGGCTGCCAAGGCTCACAGCTTGAATAGGCAGAGTCAGCCGCAGATGATCAGCGCCTGTTCTATGGTTTCCATGGCCTGGCAAGCCCATGAATATTTATAAAGTGTCATTTATTGACCTTGTGTTGTGTGCCACTGGACAGTCGTGTAGCAGGTTTTTAGCTCAAGAGGGGGGAGAAGGTGCCGTCGGGACATCAGCAGCCAGAACAGAGTCCGATGCTATGGACTGGTCGCCACTCACACAGGATACAGCTGACGGGGTCGATGCAACTGGCGGAGTGGCGACTGCTGTGGCAGGCTCACTGTTCGTCTTGCATTTCAACCGTTCGACAGTGGCATATGCCTCGGCCAGCTGCGCACGTAGATTCTCCACTTCCCGCGACTTCTCCGTCAACGCTGTCTGAAGATGCAGCACTTCCAGCTCGAGCTGGCTCTCGCGCAGTGACCCTGTCGCGGCGGCTGCCTGGCTTGCCGTTCCCGCGGCGACGGCAGTCGCGTTCGCTGCCGAATCCTGCTGAACTATTTGTCCGAATGCATCCACACTGTAGTAGCACGTCGGCTGTCCATCGCCGCCACTGGACGCAGTCGCTGTGGCGTCGCTGGTGGCTGCCGGCAGCTGGTACACCACCACGCCGCTGCCCGTCGCTCCGCCTCCGGCCGTTGCTGTTCCATCAGACTGGGTACCAGCTGGTTGATGCCACGCCCACGACCTGGAAGGGTCAGACTCCCCGGCAACCGCATCAGTCCCAGCTGTTGCTGCTGTGGATGTCTGATCGCTACCACAATAAAACCAGCATTCTGTTACAGTTCCATCATTACCATCCGGAATTACATAACACAATAACGGACGTTCTTTACCCTTCATAACTGTGTTTTCTACTAGCAGGATTACTGGAGAGGGAGGCATAGTACTGTTAATGGCGTTAAACAGCCTTTTCATACAGGAGTCTGATGATGCATGAAGAAAAAAAGCAACGAGGTCACTCGCTGATGTTAGCATAGTCTGACTTTCCTTCACTGTTCTGACACCTGGCCCCTAAACACCTGTGCCAGTTATCTTCAAAGTTGTCTTTCTGAATAACTAGAGAAAACAACAAGAGGGAACTAGGTAATCCATGTTTAACTGGCTGTCAAAACAGTCACCCAGTAATGTCTTTAATTCACGTAATGTGCAGAACTGATAATAACCAATTCTGCACATTTTCTGCATATTACATGAATTAAATACGTCAGTGAGTGAATGAAGTCCTGTCTACGTATTAATGTTGTTCATCAAGGCCTTGCATGGTCTTCCTCGCCTGAATGCACCTGGCAATTGATTCCTCATAGTGTGACTATATAGTATGCTAGCCTGCAAGGCTTTTACAGTGCTTAACAGTTCCCTCCCAGTGACTGAATGTTGATTTGTATAGTTCAATTAGGCAATCTCTATGAACATCTGAAGAGAGAGAACAGAATGTGTGTACTGGGTAATGCAGGCTTCGAGATGCCACCATAAACATTGAATCAAATCTCTTGAACATGAATAGCTGAAGTGAGCACAGTAACAGCCATACCCAAACACTGTTGATGGAACATGACCAGCTAACTGGACAGGTTGACCCTGGATGGTCAGTAGACTGCCATCCACACTGATTGTGCCATCACTGTTGGCAAACAACGTCTGGCCCGACAACCCCATCTGTGCCAGAACCTGTCACAATCACAAACCAATGATGTAGCTATAATAACATAGATCACAACAATGGAATCATCATATGTTTTACACAAATCACACGAGGGGTTTCCTACATTAACAAACAGTGGAATAATCACTGCACCAGAAATCATGAAAATGTAACAGACGAAGGCTGTCAGATCATAAGACAGTGAAAAGGATGCACGGACAGCCAGAGTAATTGCAAGTGTTTAGTGCTAAATAACACTGTGAGACAACAGCAGCAAGGCAGGTTGGTTGGGAGAATAACGTCCCCTATCGGCACAAAAATAGGCTAGTGCGGTATATGCTGTCGTCGTGTGTCTGTCTGTCACAAGCTGGCACTGAACCAAAAGATCTCCGCAAAATTCCAACGGGGTCAACCACAATGGGGGCGCCTAACAGAGGTGGGGTAGGTTCAAATCGGCGATTTTCGACCAGTATCTCGCTACATATCAAAAACAATGCAAGATAGGAACACAGTTACTATAAAACACTACGACGAACTCGTGTCCTCTATCGACTGGTGCCATTTCCAGTGACCTTAAGTGACTCTAACCACACCAAACCACCCCATTTTTGACATTTTGTTTCACCTTTCATATCTTCGTAGTGAGTGGAGTTAAGAGACTTCAAACCTCTGTTTGGCAACCCCGTTGGGGTAACCTTGTTGAAATTTCGCCGAGATCTCTGGCGTCAGAAAACATGAACAGCGGGGCTATCATCTGGCGTTATTTGCGCGATGCTACGTTTAGCAATTTTGGTATTGATACAGTGCGGGCTTGTGACAGACAGATGGAAAAAGGATGACAGCATATACAGCGCTAGCATAGCACAGTGCTGCTAAAACGTAAAGTCTGACCTGTTGTACAGGCTGGCCTGCCCAGGCCTGTGCCAGGGCAGCTGTGGCATCACCTGCCGAGGTGGTTGCAAGGCCCGGTTGTAGGCCAAGCAGTGTCTGTATCAGCTGCTGACCAGCCGTAGTCAAAGTGGAAGCGGGTGATGTGGCCGACGCAGAGCCACCGCCGGCCGCCTGACCCAGAATATGCTGCTGAGGATGGTTCAACTGATGAGGTGTGGCGTGGCCTCCCGACCGGTCTCTCGGGTTCTTCTTTGGCTTCGGCTTGACGAGGTCTGATGCGTGAAGACCGGTTGTCTTGAGGTATGTGTGTAACTCTTCACTGTATGCAATCTGCACAGACAAACAGCTGTCCCATATCCATCTGCTTCCTTAACTGGGATGTATCAGATTCCGTTTTTTATAATATGGCCGGAACGGGATTGTGCCAGATATCGTGAGATATCCGACCAGAACCGGAGCCAGAACCGGATAGTGTAATGTATAATATTTTCAATATACTAAATATACACTATCCGGTTCTGGCTCCGGTTCTGGAGCCAGAACCGGATAGTGTAATGTATAATATTTTCAATATACTAAATTTCTGTAACAATGTTGTGACAACACATGAGTTACGAGTACAACTAGAAAACACGGGCAGTCATACAGACATGCAGACCCACTCCGGCAACCATGAGCCGTGACGGTTTTCATAACCGTGTGACCTTGACCTTTGGTACAATGCATGCTGAGCAACTGTTATAGAGAATATGTGTACCAAGTTTAATGTTGATAGCTCAAGCCATTTTCCTGTTGGAGCGCAGGCACACAGACACGCAGACAAACAGATAGACGCGACTGAACACCCTACCCACGCCAGCGGCTATGCCCGCATGGGTAAATACACATTTGTGTGTATATCACTACAAATCAGACCTGCCCATGACAGAATACCTGGTAAAGACTAACATCAAAGGTCGACTCCACGGCCTTATTATGCAAGAGAAAAGGCAATATCTCGTGACAAAATTTCTCAATGTTACCTTTTCCTTGTTAAACTGGTCATTGTAGCGCTGCTTTTCCACCGGGTCGAGGTCTCGCCACATAGCTCCAACGACCGCACCGATCTCCGTAACGGAAGATAAGTGAGGATTTGCAGCCTTCACTTGAGGCCATATCTGCATCACAAACACAGACTGGCAATGAACTGCAATGCAAACGGTATATATAGCTAATGTCACCTCACAAAAGTTGCAAAATATAACAAAAAAAAAGACACCAGTATTAAAATTTCTAGTAAATTATCACTCAAGTGACCCTCTGCAATATTGTGGTTCTTTTTTCCACTACAGTATCTTTACTGCTAGTAGCAACATTTACAAATTTTCTGCTTGTTTATACTTCTCGCACTTTTACATTTGTCTATTTTCAAAAAAACACATCTAAGTAATGTTACTGAGAAAAAGAGGAATCAGTAAGCGACACTGAGAAACAATCTGTAGAAAAATAACCAGCCACATTTTACCAAGTTACTGCAGAGACTGAACAACTACCAACGTCTATCTACTGCTGGACGTGACATAGCTACTGGTTTAGTAGTGAATGGCTGTGTATCTGACATCAAATACAATGGCGCCCCACAATCCCACATGATATAATTTACTACACTGCCAGTTAGCCAGTATGGGCAACTGCCATGCCCATCAACAAATTAATAACATTAACAGCCATACAACTGGCAACTGTTAACTGTTTGTTCAAAATTGTGTAATGCTAATACAGACGACTACCGCATATGAACAAAGTATCCAACGAGAATTTGCTGTTTAATTACAGGTAAAGCATTTGATGTGTCTGTGTGTCGGTCATGAATAGATCAATGGTGGGTGAGTTGTAAAGTAAGTTGTAATTCAAATGATATCAATTCTAAGACTTTATTCTACTTGCTGTAAGTAAACACCAGATGTCGGAGCCCCAAGTCAACTGATGTTATTCACCACAACTGCAGTCATTACCAGGGTAGTAGTTTTCCCACAATTTCCATACTGGACCAGGTGAATGGTGTGTTGATAGTGACAATGCTTAGTGGAGGGAGGTGGACACTGAAAGGTGTATGGCAACACTTGTCAGATGCGTGCGTCTGATTTCTGTCCGCATGTATGTACGTAATCTCGTAGGAGGGTGAATGTGGACAAATTCACAGCACTGGGATGTTAATTCCCAGGAAATCTCATTTCACAGTTTCGGCGATGGGCCAATCCCATGACTTGACTGAGACACGATTTGGACTGAGTACCGACCGGCTATAGTGCGCTGACAAAGTCGTGGTCTCCTTAGCAGCAAGCGACAGCAGCCGTCGCCAGATACACTAACAACTGATTTTATTAGAATACACTTGCAGCCTGAAAGGGCTGAATTGCAAAATAATATGTAAAAAAAGGCTTCCCATACTCATTACTAAGTGTTGGGCCCGGAGCTGATCCTGGTGTACAGGCAGTCAGCCCGCAGGTGACTATAAGTCATCCACCAGGCAGTAGGCTGCCGCTACTTTCCGCCAGGCCTGTGGTTACCTTCCCAGCCGCTACGCATCACTGCCCCTTGGCCAGTACCAAGTTATACTGCTTGGTAACAGAGGCACATAGGTGTGAATTGTGAACAACCTGCCCAAGGTTGTTATGCAGCTTTGCCCCAAGTAGGAATTAAACTCACGACCCCGACCAACTGATCGCAAGTCCAACAGTCTACCCGTTGCACCACCGTGCCACCCTGCTAAATAATACAATAAAGTAATACAGTATATATTAGTAGTTAAAAGGGAAGAAATAAATAACTAATTCTAGATTGCTATGCAGGAGTCGGCTTATGCCAGCATTGACAACATGCATAGGCCTACGCAGTCAATGGCGTGCATATGCCGTCGACAATGTTCGAACATCAAATAATTCTAGATTTTTGGGACCATCCCGTGTTCGCATGCGTTTGAACGCCGTCAACCATTGACAGTGACAGTACACCGTCGACGGCGTCAGTGAGAACGTTACTTTAGTTTAAACATTCCATCAAGTTAGCGGGTGATAAGGTGGTAATCCGTCATTTCTACCCATGCAGTGCAGGGCGATTACAGCGGCCGCGTTCGCATGGCCTGATCAATTTCCTTTGTATCTTCGGAGCATTCGCGATACCGCAGGAGTAGTCACAATTTTATCATAGATTTTTAATTATGGAAAAATTCGATTTTTACATCCTAGCTGAGACCATACAGATGCCTCCAGACATTATTGTGTTCAACAAGCATCTTCGCCAACGATGTAGGAAGACAAAAGACAGGAAAATTGCGGAACATAAACAGCGTTCGCCCTGCATTTGCACCATTTTCTACAGAAAATCCACGCTACCACAATCGCGGGCAAATAATCTCAGAAACGCAAAGGAGTAAACAGGTCAAATCTGCTCAACTCCTTAACAGTTTTATGCTGAGCTGTGCAGTGTAGTAAAACCCGCAATAGGCACTAGGTACAGCAGCATATGCTGTATAAAAACCCACTTGATCTCCAGACCCTGACTAATGTATAACCTCTGATCAACTGCTGTGTGTAAAAATTCCCAATACCTATAACTATGAACTAAAAGAGACATCTATGAATTCATGTTGAAAAGATAAAAGTACACAGTGCCAGATAATTATGTTCACTGGAATTACCATTTTGCTGAATGTCATGTACGGTGTAAGTGGTTTCTTTGGTGGCTTCAAGTTGTCAATGTCTGTCTTAGCAGAGGTTTCAGCAGCTATGCCATCATTCAAATACTGTCCCAACAGTTCCGGCCGAGGAGAAACTGAATTGCCAGTTGCATCCTTTGCGCGTTTGAGAATTGCTGCCACCGACTGTCCACTAGCCGCTGCCATCCGGTCAGCTTTTGAGCCATCTGCAAGTGTATTGACTGGCGATGGAGCAATGACAATGTGACCATCCTGGACTGTTGTTGTCACACCCTGTGCCGGAAGAAATGACTGTGGCACAACCATCATCTGATATGGCGGCAGCATCCATGGCAACGCTGCAGCCGTGTTTGAACCGTCAGTTGCTGCCGGAAGAAACTGGAGGGGTGACATCAGTGCACCTGAAGTAGCCAACATCTGCTGCAAAGTAGCGGCGGCCTCACTAACACTAGCATCACTCGTCTCTTTGTTGTTTGACTCTTGCTTTACCGCAAACGCATCCATGATTTATCAGTCGTACCTTCACCGAACGTTTACTTGCAAATCTGTACACAACCAAAACTGGCCGATTACATTTCATAAATAAAATACTAAGTCAAAAGTGATTATGAATTTGAAGTACACCTGGAAATCTTTTGAAAGAATGCAACTGTACATTACAACTGTAACCTCCCTACTAGGGATGTGAATCGGGTCCCGGGACCCCGGGACCCGAAAAAACTACCCGATCCCGGGTTTCAAACTACCGAAAGCTACCCGCGCGTCCGCTTCCCCACTCAGAAACGACAGGACTGCCGGCACAGCAGGGACAGTCTAGGCACTGTAGTGTACTGAGCGAGACCGTCGCGACGGTCTCACTTAGTGCACCCCTACCGTCGCACACATACGACGCTGGGCAGACATCAGTCACATCACGTAACAGACCATGTGCTGGGCAGAGTCGATTACTCAGGTTGGCGATTAGTCCCTGGTTACGTGTGTGAGTTGCTGCAGTACGGCATTTGCCGTCGATATTACGTAACCCCTGAGCGGCGCTTACGGCCTGGAGTCGTCTCACACGTGCATTGATCGCCGGCACAGACCGAGACCGCATTCACGAACACACAT
>Ga0209780_1000478_pt1 | contig 21320 bp, 11 predicted proteins | sample WorMetexBAHAMAS2_FD_187384 | JGI IMG/M metagenome (GOLD analysis project Ga0209780, IMG submission 187384) | Marine gutless worms symbiont microbial communities from Max Planck institute for Marine Microbiology, Germany - Inanidrilus exumae... | ecosystem: Host-associated > Annelida > Digestive...
GTCCGACGGTCCGCCACTCAGGGGGCACAGTCTGGAAACCATAGATCCGCCACTGCCTGTGCAGTTTGGCCAGCAAGTCAATCAAGTGCAGAGGATATCCTATGATTTGCAGTACACAGCCTGTAATCCGAACACACAATTATCTGATAGTCGAACGTATTACAGCTGGCAATATCTGAAGTGATAAGACGTACAACGTTGCCAGTTTACCGCTGTCAGTTTGTTTCCGGAAGCTCGCAGGTGCTCGAGCTTTCCCAGCTGACCGATGTTGTCTGGAAGTGCGCTGAGGCTGTTGCCGCTGACATCGAGGACGGTCAGCTCAGACAGGTTGGCGACGGACGCCGGCAACTTGATCAGCTTGTTGCCAGCGCACTCCAACGAGCGGAGCTGCGACAGGCGCCCGACGCTGTCCGGAAGCGCCCGCAATCCGTTTCCGGTGAGAACGAGCGACGTCAGACGAGGCATGCAGCGTCCGAAGTGTCTCGGCAGCGTGTCGATGAGGTTGTTGCTGACGTTGAGCGACTCCAGTCGACCGCACGACTCAACACCGTCCACCGACCGCAGCTGGTTCCTCGTCAAACTGACCGAGACGAGTCTCGGCAGTAGGGAGCGAGTCCACGACCCGGGTACCACCTTCATCGGTGTCCACGTGACCGACAGCGACTCGAGGCGGGCGAGGTGCGCCACGTGCCTGGTCAAAGACGTCATCAGTTCGTCGCTGGCGTCCTCGACGTCCAGCCGCTCAACGTCGGCCAGCTGACGCCAGAGTTCGCCACTGCGTGTAGTGACGTCACGAACGTCGCCCGTCAGCAGCGCGCAACGCACCTGTCTGTCGCCATCTTGGATCACGTGGACAGCAACGGGCGAATGACAGGCGAGGATGGGACCAATCGGCGTCGACTTTCGCCTGTCAGCCACCGCTACGTCGCACATGTAACCAAAATTGCTCAATAATGTACACAGAACATATTTCTTTGATCAATAATATTTTGCTTTTAATGATTTCGCATTCGTCGTCCAATTTAAATACAAGTACTAATAAAATTATTGGCTCTAGTTTTATGCTATCATCCTTTTACTTCGCCACCGCTAGCCGTACGAAGTAGGCTATTGCGATAAGCATTGTCTATGTGTCTGACTCCCTGTTTGTCTGTCTCTCCGCTCACACACCTCAAAACCCACTGTCGAAATATCACCGAATTTTTGAACACGTTATCTGTGGCCGTGGCTTGATCCTTCCCTGGCGGCAACGTAATACGTCCGGTTTTGTGGATGACATCATGTTTTCATATAATGGACCGAATAGGCCAGAAGCAAAAACGACGCGTATATCTCGTCTCGTCCAATTCGCCAGGTGGTGGCACCAGGTCGAAGTCTGCAGTCTCAGCATTGTATACTCTGCAAGACTCTATTTTCAGGGAGTACGTTGTTTCAGACAGGGGTCTCTGTTATGTACAAAATTAACCAGCATACACAGTTAAATGCTCAATGATCGTTGCAGCCTGGCGATTTCAGTGTCGACCAAGAACCTCAGCTATTGCAGAATGACCGCGCGACGCTATACGTTATTAAGTTCATATGTTTCACGAAGTATGGCAGTAAGAAAGGTTTCAATTAGCAAAAGTAACCTTCAAGGTCATTCAAGGGCATTGGCACTGGTGCCATTCGACAGGCCACACTGATTTCCTACTATAGTCCGCCATTGCAACTAGGCCTATGTCTCTATCTTGCACCGTTAACGAGATATTATCACTTATTTCCCAAAAACGTAAAAGAGGCCATGTGACTCTGACCACATCCCTATACTCCTGTGCATCAATCAGCACACAAAATTTGAAGTGCCTAGCTTTACCAATTCCAAAGAATTTCCACCTGCATACGAAATTTGGCGGCTGTCGCTTCAGCCGTTCCGGAGATATGACTGCGGGCGTCGAAACTGAAAATGGGTCATGTGACCCTGACCACGCCCTTTTAGGCGTGGTTTGACACTTGAAAGTTAGGATTTGATACAGTCTACCTGTGTGCAAAATTTGACGATTCTGCCTTTGGCCGTCCCAGATATATCATTGGGTCTAAAAATGTAAAGTGGGTGCGCGACCCTGATTTGCCATTCTTATGCTGGGACATGACATAAAACTTGACGACTGTAGCTTAAGCCGTTACAGAGATATGGTTGGTGCCCACAAAAATTTAAATGGTTTACGTGACCTGACCACGCCCCTTTCAGGGTTGGTTTGCCATCCGTTGGCTAGCACTTGCTACGACCAGCCTATCTACCAAATTCGAAGTCTCTATATACACCCACCACGTAGATATGACAGCCGATACAAAATGTCGAAAATGGGGTGGTTTGAGGTAGTTATGTGTCAATCAAAGTCACTGAAAATAGCGCCCTTCGATAGAGGGCATACGAGTTCCTATTAGCGTTCCACAGTAACTGTGTCCTGATCTTGCACCGTTTCTGAGATATAGCGAAATATTGGTGGACAATCGCCGATCTAAACATACCCCACCTCTATTTGGCGCCCCGTTGGGGTGACCCCGTCGAATTTTGCCGAGATTTTTGGCGTCAGAAAACTAGACTCCCTGGGCTATCGTATGGCATTGTTTGCGTGATCTTATGTTTAGCCGTTTTGGTACAACACTGGCGTGTGACAAACAGACGGACGGACACACGACGACAGCATATACCGCGATAGCATAGCGTTGCGCGTTAAAACTACACGAATTACAATGAAGTTGGTATAAGTACTTTTAAAGTTTTACAAGTCTCCGCTGCCGCGAACAGACCCGCGCGACGCAGAGGCTCAGCGCATGCTAAATATTCCGTATCGCATCAAACCATTTCTTTTACTCGGCCTAGATGCTAAATACAAATCTCAACGATGGGTGTGATCAACAGTTGTCCGACGACCATCAGAACGTATGACACTCACCGGCAAACTAAGTTGACAGCGATTGAGACGATCAGCCTTTCTAGAGGTAGGCCCTATGGTTGGTGGCCACCAAAATTTAAATGGTTCACGTGACCTAATCACGCCCTTTTCGGGGACGGTTTGCCATCCGTGGGCTAGCCGTTGCTACCATCAACCTATCTACCAAATTTGAAATCTCTAACTCTACTCACTAAAACATATGAAAGGCGATACAAAAATGTCGACAATGGGGTTGTTTGGGTCACTCAAGATCACCGGAAATAGCACCAATCCATATAGGACATAAGAGTTCCTATTAGCGTTCCATAGTAACAATGTCCCTGTCTTGCATCGTTTCTGATATAGTGAGATATTGGTCGAAAATCGCCGTTTTAACACACCCACCTCTATTTGGCGCCCCCGATGGAGGTGATCCCGTCGGAATTTCGCCGAATTTTGGCAACGGAAAACATGAGTCCCTGGGCTATCGTATGGCGTTGTTTGCGTAATCTTAACGTTTAGCCGTTTTGGTACAATACCGCGGCGTGTGACAGACGGACGGAAAGACACATGACGACAGCATAGCATAGCGTCGCGCGGTAAAACTACAAAAATTACAATAAAGCTGGCCTAAAGTACTTAATTGGAGTTACTATATCGATTGACTATGGTTCGGGCTTACCTCTGAGTCGATGTCTGAACGACCGGCTACGGACGATCGGTCGTTCGGACCTAATCATCTCATCTGTTTGAACGTCTTCTTCCACGTCTCCGTTAGTAGCCATCGTTAACTAGTTGGACAAGTCATACACAGCATCTGTAACAACTCGCACTGCACAGCGAAGCTTCGCTTTCAACACTGTCGCCGCGAAAATCGACAGCTCTAGACGGCATATCGCCGTTGCTAGCATCACATAACAGCAACTGTGACCACTACTGAAGCGATGTATTCACACGAAACTATACGGTACTGCCGAATTCCGCACCGTTGACATCCTGGGCAACACAGCTGCAGCAGCCCAGATTACAACCAGGAATTAATGTGTTGATGCGGCCCTCAGCCTCGTATGCAGCTCGGATGCAGTTGTCGATAATAACATCCGCGACTGACGCTGTTTACGCTCGACACTGTACAGCCATCTCCTGTCTGGCTGTTGGCAATTTCTCAACAACCGCTTTAACCGATACGTTTACAACATCTCGTTTCAGTTAGGCTACTCAGTGAACTTGGGCGCATCAAAAATATCTGCTCTGTATCCATGTATTTTACTTCTATTTGCGCTTCAACTTCAACACAACAGCCAGAACATTCTTTACACCTATTGCACGCCCACTGCATATTTCTTCGATAGGCCATATATAACTTCGTACTATTTGTCTGTAGCAATGTCCCGTTTCCGAGATAATTATTGTCACTTTCACAGTGTAACTAGCTGACCTCAAGAAGTCCTTCATTTTCGATACGGTAGTCAAAATTATACGTCACTTACATTTTCCGATTCGTGTATAATTACATTACAAAACAAAAATGGCTTTACTTTTTCTTTTGTAGCGGTATTTAATCTGTCGCCGTTAACATTGTGCATAAACTGCATTCCTTACATTTAAACAATGCATTCCGAAAAAGAACCGTAGTGTGTTGCCAATTGCAATGGCAAGGCATGCAGGCCCTAAAAGCTAAAAATTAGCCCTGTACGAGACTGACGGTCGACTCTTCGCCACTGACGTTTCTGCCAACTGTCACACGACACAAAAACTAGACCAAATATAAAACATCCGGCCCAATCAAATTTAGATATTATGCCCTAGTTTAAGAATCCGTGGTCAGTTGCCAGCTCCCACTGTAAATGGCGGAGATAGCTTTTGAAAATGGCCAGATTTCCAACTTTGAAGGGCTTGCGATCTTGACCTTGGATTGGGTCAATCATACTGCATACCGTCGTGCATCACTCATCGACCTGTACCTACATGCCAAATTTCATTGTACGCATGCACGGACATTTCAGACCGGCTTAATTAGGTCGGCTCAGTCAGTAACCACCTAAAAACGATATTGAGATCTCTCCTCACATAACAACCATCATTCAGACAGATTAACTATCGCGTAGGAACCAATGACTGATCACTGATGACGTTGTTGACCAATAAGAATCCAGATCCACGTGACCTCGTTCTACGACAACTACTCAGCAGAACTGAGACAAATATATCGACGTTACACAGTTTTGCTTTGTAAACCAACAACAACCTAATGCATGTGGGCATTTTCTGTTAGTAACTTGCACTGCACAATTCAGGGACTTTATTAACCAAGCAATATACACTTTATGAGCGTTTTGATTCGTAATTACGAACGCCATTGTTATTGCTAAGTTTTTGCTATCCACAGACTAAGTGGCTTTAATGCGAAGTCGGTAGGACTCAAGATAAGCGGTTTGTTTTTAGTTTTTTTCTTTATTGTTCTGTTTTGGTTCCAGGTGGCCGATTGTGCTGGCTATCTATCCATCAGCTTTTCAGTGCATGTTTAAGATTCCCTATCATATCGTATCTAAAAAAAATGAAAATCACGTAAACAAAAAAAACCAGTTTTAGTTTTGTCAAACCAAATCACAACAACCAACAATCCTCGTGTAACTTGACCGTAAAAACTTGCAAGTGAAAACTCCAGAACTAAGAAAGTATCTACGGCGCAAGTGACAATCAGTTATCACCATCATTAAAGCACTGAGACACATGACAACGTTAGTGCAAACGCGCCAGTAACATGTATACAACAAACGAATCAACTTCTAAATGTCTAAATAACGTATATGCGAGTGAGATTTTGGCAAGCGAACAATGAATTAATAACACGAGCAATCACCATAAATGGACCACACCAACCAATCAATGTACTTTGTAATACGGCATAAAAGCAAAGCGAACTGTAAACATTTAACTTTGAAATAACGGGAAAAAATCACATCCGATAAGAACAGATCTAAGAACGCATAAATGAAACCGATGGAAAAGTTTCAGTGATAACTTTAGCATGTCTTGTCATCATCCATCAGTGTCTATCTTTACCATGAAGGACCACGTTAATTACTAGTTGCTTAGTGCTGTTGTAATGCATACGAAAATTTGAATTTATATGTGGAGACAGAAAATTCAGAAATACAGCAATATAGCAGACACAGGTAAGTGATATAAGTAAAATAAGCTGCTGCAAACTCATACCTGATATTTATGTGCGCTCAAAAGCTGATACAAATGCCAGCTAATCTAGCAGATTGCACAGAAATGAAAAAATAAGGAAAAACTAAAAACCGAGTAGATCAGAAGAAACGGTCCAGGCAATAGTCCGTGAAGGCAGTCCTAGTGTTTGACACAAAACACTGGCATGGTTATAAACCACAAATTAGCAACTAACAAACTTTGGACAACTTAATTGTGAAAATTAAGCACTTGATGACAGATGCAAATAACTAATAACAAACTCGAAAGTAACTAAATAATTTTTCTGAACGGTAATTTAAAAAACGTACACAGCCTTTCTACGGCTATTTTGCAGGTAAAACAAGCTGATTCTCTTCCATCATTCATACTGAACTGATGTGGATCTCTACAGGCTGAATGCTGCTATCGGTTGGTTGGTTGATTAGGGTTTAACGACTCTGCTATCACCCAACCGTGTCAAAACAATGAAGGGAAAATTCTCAGCAAACACTATAAATTCGTATGATGTAATAACGATCATAATATCGGTAATCATAATAATGCTAATAATAACAACACATTATAACAACTGATTGGTACATAACTGACATCAGAAATAATTCAGCTTCTTCATTACATTAATCACCAGTGAATATAATGGATGCTATCAAGTGAGGATGTTCATTCATTACACAAACAGGAGTGAAATTTACAGATCAATTTAATGGAAAATACTACAGATATAAAAGCAAATTGATGTGCTCTGTTCTCTTCATATTAAATGCAATATATTTAGAATTTACTCTATATAAATTAATTACAACAACGAATGTATACTTTCTCTACAAAAACCAATGACAACGTTTAAATCCAGTCGTCCAAATTCAACATTTCATAAAATCTTATAAAAGGACAGAATGATAAAATGATGTGATTCATGTCTACACAGAAGAATGTATTAATTAAAAGTGCTCATGAGCCAGTATTGCAAATATTGCTCATGATTGGAAGTCATCGCAACTATGACACAAATACACAAAATTAATATTAACATTCTATCAACATACACAATCCTAAATGAGTGAGAGAGTTAACAACATTGTTAAGCAGTCACAACAAACATTTTAAACCTACCGGCTCACCATGTCTGTCTACATTTCATCATTGCCAACTTATGATAATGCACGTAACACACAGACCGTAAAAGTAGAAGACGGACCGCGACCCCCAAGCGTCGACAAGGATGTCGTCACCACCACATACTTAGGCCTGATGTGATCTTAAACTTTGACCTTCATAATCTGACCAGGTCATCAGTTGGGGCTAGTGGTTATTTCTTGTAAGTTTCATTGAGACTGCTCAAATAGTTCATTAGATATACACGATTTGACCTCGACAGCCTACTGTGACCCTGACCTCCAGAATCGAATCAGGTCATCAGTATGGGCTAATGAATATTCCCTGTCAGTTTCACCAAAACTGTTCAGCCATTCACGAGACATCATGGCAACAACATCTGACCGTACAAATGGACAAACAAACAGGTCAACTTGCAGACATAATGCCTTGGCCGACGCTGTCAGGTACAGAAGGCATAGAAACATTGACAACATTAGCAACATCAGCACCACAAGTTAACCACTGCAAATTTAGCGTCAGCATACCAAATTCATATATTATTATATTCATATATTATGCTCCTCACTACAAGCAAACCAACAGACTTAAAGCTTATTAATCAGCACCACAGGCCCACATGCATGCACACAGTTATCTCTTCTCTCTCACACATTTATCTCCTCTTTCTCTCGCATGATCCTGCTAAAATATTGCATCTGCTGTAAAACATTACGGCGGGCAGACTGTCAAACTGGTCAGTCTAGACTAAACTATTAACAACAGCCATTGACGCCTGCCAATGTCACATCAGTCTGTTATTACTTTTGCCATTAAGTCTATACATGCTAAAATCAATACAGCCTTACTACCACATCTAGAAAACTGTACTGCTCCATTACTGCGTCTGAATAACATGAGGAGAAAATCAATTAAACATAATCTTGGTCAACAAAGAGATCTATGTTCTTAAAGACTCCATGTCAACCACTGCTGTAATTATTTCTATTGTTGGTGAAAACTACATGTGACACTTAGCTGAGCCACAGTACATGCACACAGGTCACTGATTTTACCACAAAATTTCAACATCAGTTCACAAGAGCCAAACGGAACAGCCGAGATAATACTATGTACAAAGCAATTTCGTCGAAATAGAAGATTTAAATGTTTCATCTCATAGCAAAATAAGCCTTACATAGATTATATTTTTTGCAACAAGCTCTTATCTCTGTAATGAAATCAACATTTCTTCGACTCCTGGCCAATTACTGTTGTGACATGCATCAGGCACGACAGCAAATTGCATATATACAGCACAAGAAGTCCTGTATCTGCAGCTCGAGCACAGCAGTCGGCATTCAACAGTCGTATAACTATGCAACCAAAATCTATCAACGTCTAAGACAGCACAACCTATGCGTGTCTCACTACTACAGCGCAGTCTACTGCCGGGCTACAACGACGAATGCCACTAGAAGGAGTTGGGAAACGATCTGTAGCCAGTCGGCGTCTCAGGCCAGTTCAACTCCTCACGCTCTCCCTCGCTGTCCGGTTCGTCTTCATCATCTTCAACCTCGTTTGCTGTCGGCGGCGGCGGAGTCGAAGTACGTGAGCCGGACGGTGACGGCGGCTCGGACGGTGGTTTTAGAATCTTCTGCCAAGTGTCCTGCAGCAACAATGTGTTATCTGAGCAATAATTATAATAACAATAGGTTGTCAAGGAATTTTAAGGCAATATTGCCTTTTCATCACTTATCCGTCGTGGTGGTGGTGAATGGATTCGTCCAACCTTGATCATATTTAATACTTGCTTCTCTGGGTTCACATGAATCAACCCCCAAATGGCATCTCCAACGGTTCACAGCTCACCCATGTTCCAAAATCACCAACTTGTCACTACTCATGGCGGCGAATGGAGTCATCTGCCCTTGACTCCTCTAATACACAATTCCTTTGATCCACACGTTTCAGCCCCTCCAACTGTACCTCGATCGCTTTAGCCATTATTGTAGGGCTCACCGGGCCATTTTAAGGATTTCTAACTGGTGTGGAAAGTCACGTAAAGGGGAAAGTGCAATGAGGTGCCAGAGGACCGAGCGGAGCGCTGAAGACGCAAGGATCGAGGCGCTTGCACTGAGGAGGATGTACTCCTCCCACACCAGCTAGAAGCTCTGGGGGTCTGTAAGTTCCCCAGTAAGGTCAGGGCAGAGCCCCAGCCGCACACGGGTTTTAACTGTTTTAAATTTGATTTTCATATGCTAGTGAATCGAAAATACTGAATTTCTGATGTAACTACATGTAGTCATATTTAACACTCTACTGCAATGATATGACATCATTATAATGACTGCTTTGTGATGTGATTGTGAGAGTCGCAGTCACTGAATCATTAGTGAAGACACAAAACTAGCAGCAACAGCACAAGTGGTGCACAAGATTCAACGAGTAGACACTCGGAAGTTCCGAAAGTTACAAAATAAACGAAGACAACAACAAATGGAGTCATCATCATGCGGAAAGAAACAGTGACTGTCTCTGCTGTCCCAGCGCCCTCTAGCGTATAGGTGAAACAAAACTGAGTAATGATCGCCCCAGAAAACTCAGTACTGATCCCCACAATCTCTAGCAGTGGCGCTGCGTAGCCAAACTACTAATCGAGGGGGTGTACGCCTTTCACTCTCATAAATTCTGCAGTTACTGGACCAAAGTTCACCAAATGTTTATACGATGTGGTCAGATCAGCACAGATAAATCTTTTTAAATCAGAAGTGCGATAATGCAAACCGCTTTCGAATGCCCGGGAGATAAATAAAAGTGAATAGGCTGATTTAGCTAATTGATGCTGAAATTGGTTGCCATAGCAATGTCCCTTGAGCAATCGGAAAAAAGGTCAGATCCTTAATCTGCAATCAAATACCTACCATTTGGCGAAAATCGGTCCAGTAGATCCTGAGATAATTTGCCTCAAAGGATTTATTTTTAAAAAATGAGGGGAAGTGCACGACAACGACCCTCTTAAACTCCAGGGTTACCGACAGAATCTCAACAGCGAGTGCAGGTCAGGGAAAGTTCGCTGGCCGAAGACCGCCATTCTACCACTGTGCCATGCCACCAACCAAAAACTAATGATTATATTAATGATAATGAATCAATAAAAAACCACGAGTAATAACAGGATCAAAGGACTACAGGCAACTATTCTAACGCTGCTCCTATCGACGTTTTCGGAGCTGCAAATAAGATTAGAAAATGTGTAACTCAGACGCTAGAGCTCTGACAATATTCTGCTGAAAGTATATACGAACTGAAGCATAACTCACTCCAGAATAATCTGCTGAAAATGAGTCAGGATGCGTCCGACTCAACGCCAGTTGACGCGCTTTGCGGTAGTACTTCAAACACACCATAACACACGTCTGCACTGAAATACCTACTAACAACCTTTAACAGCATAAAACTCTCCGACAGAAGACAGCGTTCAGCTCTACCTGTGGAAAAGTATGTACATTTGACTTTTCATCATAACTTGTATGTACATACAACAAGCAACAGTTCTGCAACATTGCAGCCTCATATGGGCTCCGGGACTGTACAACACCCAGATTCATTTATTGATATCAGCACTATTGCCCGTTTGCTTGCTTAACTTCCTTACCTATTTACTTCCTTACTTATCTACTTCTTCTGGAATAGGCCCATTCCATTTCCAGACTGGACGTCGTAAGAGGCGACAAAATCTGGCTTTTGCTTTTTTGTTTTTTTTGTTGTTGTATATTTTGTTATGAATGCATGCTTGCTTTTGTTGTGTTAGATTTAGTTTTTCAGTACTTAGCCAAGAGACTGGCTGGGAAAGATGTCTCCAAAATGACTTATTTTGTGTCCGGTGGGATGTAAAGCCTTAACCCACTCAAACAATGCAACAAAGCAAACATGCAGAGAACACTTGATAACGTCTATAATAATAAAACATACCTATGCCACTCAAGCTCTGTTACCCATTCTGCTAACTCAGCTCACTGCAACACCTTTTAGTATGTGGAGTGTCCGATAAAGTGTCACTCTATTCAGCATGTTTTAATAACAGTAACAAATAATAATAAAAAATTAAAATGGTGACGGCCTTCAACTTGCATAGATGTACAGATCTCAAATGTGCATCAACTAGCTCCAGCCAATAAGCAAAGATAATGCATAAACAGCAATATCAGACAATGACGTATTCATGCGAATTTATTTTTAGAACTGTTTAACTGGCTAACAATTCCTTCAAGTGGTATGACGCTGTTGCTTGGTCAACAGAAAGTTCATCCAGCCTGTAAAAGACACACTCCATATTATCCCTAAAAATTATCTTTCGGGAGATCCAGCCAAATCTGTAGTAACTCCAAAAAAGGACACTGGTCAAAAAAGTCCAAGCGTGCATGTTCTGCTTTTTACTATTCAACAATTAACAGCCTTACTTACTTACTTGGCTTATTACGCTGGCCGCGTCTAGCAGCAAGCATAATGTAATCGTCTGGCGTTCATCTGTCTGTCTGTCTGTCACATCTTTTTTTCTAACGTTACTACAATGTCCAATCTTTTTTCCTAACCTTAATAGAGAGCATGGCGCACACTCAGCGTGACTCACCAGAGGGCAGCACGTGATGCAGCCAGCATACATTTCTGTCCGAGTATTACAAGGCCGGACATGCTTATTTACTGAACAGCAGCAGTGAGATAGATGAGGCACAAAAAACACACTGCACCGTGTTCAACTCACCACACCCAGATTTCTCCAATCAAGCAGTTCACTCAGACGCTCCGTTCGGTTTCTTTGTATGATTCGCTGACGTCGAGACAGATGCGTGAAGTCAAACATGTACTGTAACAATTCACCAACCGGATTTAATATCGAATCATACGGAAAAATTTCTCGTAAGAAAAAACCTCTAAATAGATCGACTTTTCATTTCTCAAAAAAAGTTGAAAATAGCCAGTGTCTGGAATTCTGTAACAGAGGTAAATAAAAACAACCTACTCAGATATCGCAGAGACAATGCGACACTCTAAGTCAATGGAAACCCTGTCCACTGCTGCACAACTGCATGAAAATTACATCTGAAAAGGCTTGGGACAGGTGAGTGACCATGCAGGTCACACAATGTCACTTATTTTTGCAGTCTACATGACTAGCTGTGATATCCAGAAGTCCTTCGTTTTCGACATAGCAGTTAAAATTACAGGCAACATACATAGTCCAATTTGTGTGCAAAGATCTCCTAGATAATAAGTGCTTAAAAAACTAGATATCAGAACAGCAGTTACTGAGGCACAAAAATAATACAACAGCAAAATTTCTTACTGCAAGAAAGTGGTATTGTGACTTGAGCAAAAGTTTAGAGAATATGCACTGGAGAAGCTGCACCGAAATCAAGAACAAAAAACAAAACGTGACCATTTCGTTCTATCAACAGAGTGGGTGGTCAACCTGTGCCAGTTGCTGCACTGACTCTTCAACATTCTTGAAGTGTCGGTCAATGATGTAGATGCCGTATGACATTGGATCGGCAATGTGCTGTTGCATGAAGCAGCCGAAGCCAGACAGATTCGTCGAAATGTTGGGAATTCCCATCACCGTGCATTCCGCTGCATACAGCGTACGCCGTACGGTATCCAACAGTTTAAAATATCAGTCACATTGGACAATTTCTGGCACTAATAAATCACCACATTACTTTAAAATAGCACAAATCAGCATAACATGATACAGAGCTGTATGATACAAAGCTGTAAAGAGATGAAAGCTGGCTTTAATCACATAATTCAAATTTATAGAAATTGCTGCATGTCAAACAACTATAATGAACAAGTGACTATTTCATCTAGTTTCAGTTTTCATCTAACTTGCTTTCTTCTCCATGCCGGGCTGCATCACCCAACAGAGTACTGTTAGAGACTAGTAAACCGTTAATGAATGACTTAACATCCACAATCTATAACTGTGCATGCTCTAAACACACAGTCAGTGAATGTTGCTATAACAAGGCAACTGAGGACAAACTTTGCCCCCGTAACAAACACAGCCACGCTACACGGCCGCCAACTGGTGCCGCCACCAGGCGAACTCAACCAAACATGATGCCGTCTCAAGTTAGTTCAGAATGAGACTATGATGCCTTGAGGCATAACACATCTGTGCACAACGAGAACGGTTGCATTTTTAGACTCTTCTAATATGCTTTTACCTATTCAATTACAAAACATTTATCAAGGTAAAATAACATTTGCTTTGAGATGCTATTAGACGCACCACTGAGATGCTGAAATTCCATGACGTAGCTCGTGTAGCACATGCTTGAATCAAGCAAAACAAGGTTTTGCCCTAACAGGACGTAACATGACTGGCCCGCCGTCGCATGCTGCCCCCTGGTGAGTTATGCTGTGCCACTGTGGAGTGTTACAGACAACACTCAACAACGACAGACGACAACGAGCGAAACAATACTGGCCCTCCCCCCCTACACTATGTGTAGTCAGGCCAGTAACAACTATTACGTCGAGTACCTGGCGTGTATCCCCACGGCTCATAGTACGACGGAAAGACACCAAGATGACAGCCTCGAACAAACTCTTCATAGTCAAGTCCAAACAATGGATTAGTGGAACTGAGAAACTCCGGATGAAATATAACCTAAAATATTCAGTCATCTTGTTATTTCGTAATCGGTAATTAATACATAAGAGAAATATCAGAGAAAAACAGGAAGTTCTGCAGGCCAACAGTCAACGTCTACCAATTTAGTGCATCTTAGAGAAAACACTACAACTTTAAAAATCATCAACAATTATTAAAATCAAACTAGTGAGATGGATTTCGATGCCCCAGCATTGACGTCGATGCCTTAGCCATCTTGATGGCCTGCTGTGACCTTGACATTTGACCTCCAGAATCTAATCCGGTCATCAGTAGGGGCTGTTAAATATTCACTGTTTAAGTTTCATCAAGATTGCTCAAGCCATTCATGAGAAATCGTGGTAAGAAGATATGTCCAGATAAACAGACAAACAAACAAACAGCCCCAAAACATACCTTCACGGACACTGCCGGGTGACAAAGGCAGAAAACTAGTTACATTAGTGGAACAATGGAACAGACAGAATAGAGGCAGATGAGCTGATCGTTTACCTTGACTCGATCGTGATGGCTGTTGAACAGCTGGCAGCGACGGATGGCACACAGCACTGGGTCAATGCCGTCATCCATTATATTATGCGTACAGATTGGTGGCAACGTGTTACGCTGCAAAAAACCCATGAATATTCATTATGGCTGGTAATAAATAGAAATTTTCATAGTCAACTTTCCAGAGTTAACCGTTAATTTTGACTAAAACACATTTCAGAGAAATCAGTATTTAACTGTTATTTTTTATAAAATTTCAGGCAGAATGTTGTTCACACACAACACAAGGTAGCCACTGAAATCAATACCCCTCGTGCATAAAAGATATTAAATGAAAACGTCACTACTGTAAGAATATAGTTTTCACTAAGTTGTCTGCACCGAACAGGATATGCATTAGCTACACAGCAAAATTTTTAATCATTATAAATGTTAACCATTACCCATGTGATTAACCATCATCAAGTGGGCTGTGATCCACCAACTTTAACTGACAAATCGAATAACAACTTGATTAACATACAAACATAATCACCTGTGCAGCATAAATACATCTTTTCAACTTAATCAGGTCTTCTTTGACAAGCAAATCATCGCCTTTTGGTATCTCACCCCTAACAAAACACATTTATGACAGACATTCATGCAGTGGTCCAGTTACTGTATTAACAAGACTTACATTTACCTACTGACCACAGATTGAAAACAAGCAGCAACAAACTGCAGGCAACAGACAACAGACTTGTGGACTATTTCCAAAATATTAATACTGCATCAATCATCGACCTCTACCTACATGCAAAATTTCATTGAAATCAAAGAAACTATTTGTGGACGGACTGACGTACAGACGGATGGACGGACATTTCATTAGGTCGACTTAGACGAGTCGACCTAAAAATTATCAGCTCACCATGGGCACAGTCAGAGGAGGGTCCTGGGGTACCCCAAAACAAATATAAATTTTTCCTGAAGAATGGAACAGGACTAAAGTGTACAATATGCACTGTCATGTAGACAGGAGCGGGCAATTTCTGCAAAATCGTTGGCAGCAAACTGTAAAGGAATTGTAGAAGCTGCAGCAGAAGATAAATTCTACCATGGATTTGGCAGTCAACAAACTAGGACATCACATTCCATTCCTGTCTAGGCCAATGCAGCTCACCGCAAACAGATTTCAAAAAGCCGATGTCCGATGTCTTTCTGCACAGCACTGACGGTCTCTCTAAGCTGCTTTGCAATGGCTTGTCCACGCAATGACTCTACATTGAAGTTGTTGGTCCTCGTCGGAAAAATCAAGAAAGCAACAATTGTTGTTTCGCTGTTTTCTGACTACATTCAAACAATCAAGTCACAACCACATCAGCAAGCAAATAACCATAAAATGACTTATTCACAAACTGAGATTTTAGCTGTTAAATTACACAATTGTATAATATAGATCACAGGTTACTGCACACGTCGTGCTTGCACGCCATCACATAAATTAACTTTTAATAAAAGATCTCGTACATCCTAGACTGCACAGCATACACAGCTTCTTGCAAAATGTGAAAGTGAATAAACTGCTCGTTTGGACTGGACTCCGGACGTTTATCAAATGATATGAATGAATGACATTCAAACACAGCGACCCTTCTCTAAAGTAAATCTTGGATTTAACTGTTGTTTCTTGATCCTTATGAGGATTGGAGAATAATTTCTGTATAGTTAGACGGTCTTCATGACGTCAGACAGTGGATCACTTATTGGACCACCTGCTTGCTTCATCTACAAACTTACTTAGGAGGAAAGGGACAACATTCTTCAGGCTCTCCAATACTATATACTCTACCACTAGCAATTGTGTCATTTCCTAATTAACTTGCCCAGTTATGCGACATAGATTTATTTTTGCAGTCGATAATTTGTAAGTGTCAAAAAGTGCAATACCTTCAGAAGATGGTTCAACCTGGCAAGTGACTCAATATAGATGTCTGCACCTTTGTTTGAAAACTCATATCTTCCGGCAGTAAAGAAATACAGTACTTTATCAAGATCAAAGTCATAGTGGCTAAAATTTAAAACAAAAAAACATATATAGAATCACAAAACAGCCAACGAACATTAAATTATATGAATGCGATAATATAGCAAGTATTAGTTGCAAAGCAGTAAAACATGCAGAAGAAGCTAGTCATTTGATAACAGAAAAATGTTTAGCTTGATGCAGAAGTGGCTACAGCCAGTTTCTATGTTTGAAATCACATAACACTGTCAAATAAGGCTATTGAGCAATTAATTTTTTTAAAATTGCATTAATCGTGCGATTAATTATTTTAATTGCGCATTAACTGCGGTTTTAACACACATTTCCTTTGTGTTGTGTTACAGGTGTTGGGGTGTACAAGACCTAGAATGTAATGAATGACCAGAGATGTGTGGACTGCGGACTTGTCCACGCTGTCGTGGTCGGCCATCTGCCATCGTGACCACATGCAACAGACCAGTCCGCAAGCTTTTTGTATTTCGCATGTCTGCGAAAGAATGCGGGCGCAACCTTACAAGTAACTGCATTCGTGGACAGGCGGACACTGACGCGTCCTACTAAAGTAGCGTTATCACTGCAGCCGTAACGTGCAACGGTTGTAACTCAAGCGTTACATACAGGTGCACCCTCGTTAATCCGCCACCCGTTAATCCGCCAAATTCGCTAATCCGCCAAAACTTCAGAAGAACGAATTCATTCCCATGTTAAAACCACTTGTTAATCCGCCAATTCGCCAACCGCCATCCGCCAAATTGTTTTCAATAGTAACCTATTGATTTACCACTCGTTAATCCGCCAAACAAACTACAGGCATCTGGTGTGCAGGTGATCCTAATGAAACTTCCGGCTGCTAGCAGTCTTCTCTCTGCTGCCGAGTACATTGACATTCACGCCACTGAACCCACTGAACAGGAAATGTCGGATGACAAAATTGTCCAAGCCGCGTTGTGTGAAGCTGGCAAGTCTGATGAAGTTGGAGAAGATAAGGGAGAAGAAGAGGAAGAACTGGACCCTCCACCACCACCATCACTTCATGATGCACAGCAACCAGCAAGCAATGATAGTAGTTTTTCGGTATTTTGAGTGCAATAAGAACACTACAGTGGATGAGATGGACACAGTCATGGACGTTCAGAAACTGTTGAAAGACAGGGCAATGAAAAAGTTCTGTTTTCAGAGCAAGATAACGGGCTTTTTGCTCAGTAAATTCAGTACCGTTTTACAACATTAATGTGATGTTGTGTGGTGCATATAGGCTTACTCTGTACAGACAGGAACACAATACACACCCTGCTCCACAAAAGGCCTTTTTCGTTAATCCGCCAAATTTAGTTAATCCGCCAAATTTTCACAAAAAGAATTATGGCGGATTAACGAGGGTGCATCTGTATGTAACTGCATGGCCATCGACGGCAGTCGACCGCTATCAAACGTGTGCGAAAGCAAAGGACCGTCTCAAAAATCTAGCTTGCACACATCGTCGACAGCCAGAGCACACCTTCAATGCCTTCGACCACCCTCTTCCCCCCGCATCGTACACGTCCGATTGCAATCAAAGGAAGGCCATAACATGCACGCTGTGGCCCATGCATCCCATCTATTGCAGTTTATGGCCGTAACATGCTGTGTAGATCACGTTACAGCCGCAGTCAGAATGCTACTTACAGTCGTCAATTTCGCAAAATTTACAGCAATGCCGCAACCAGAAAGCAAATGCTTGTTCATTAAAGCAGTACAAGTTCGATTATCTCGTGGTTTGTTTGAACCTTGCTACTGGTCTGACTAGTTTGCGTTAAAAATTTTAACAACATTACTTTTTTTAAATCGTCATTAGTTCCTTAACGTGTTAATTCAACAGCCCTATTGTCAATATTAAGGTAGTCAGACAAATACGGCAAAGCTGCACAGACCTAAAGTACAAATATTCATAGTGCTGTGACGGTTTTGAAATCAAAACCGAAGTTTTAATCCAAAACCGAACCGAAACCTCCAAATTTTGCATGCTAACTAACGGTTTTATTTCAGATACTCCATGGACTAAAATACGGTTGTGTTAAGGCAGATCTACCGTGCCAATTAAAAGGCGTAACAGCGTTCAATGCGTCGTGCCTGGCGGGTCTGCTGATTAACACTAATTGGCCTTAATTGCCTGCCTGCTGTGTCGTGTTGAGCTTTGCTGAAGGGACGTAGGTTTATTTGCACTGCGTAAGCAAGTTAAAGGCTGATTATACTTTTTATTACAAGTAGTGCTGTGACGGTTTTGAAATCGAAACCGAAAACGCAGTTTTAATCCGAAACCGAACCGAAACCGAACCGATTGATGAAAATCCAGAACCGCACAACACTAAATATTCAAGTAGTCTCGAGCAAAAATGCTCATGCAAGGCTAAAATATTTGCAAAGTCAAAGAATCTATTTCTTGGAATCACCCAGTATATAGTGACAATGTCACGTAGTGAAACAAAAACCAAACAAACCCATAGAAATGTCCTCGGATGAATTCATTTATTGTCTCCTTTGCAAGTGCATGTCGATTCTGAAATTCATGCAGTGCTGCAAATTTCTGGACATTGAGACCATTCGGCAAAATGACGTCTACCAATCAAGCACAACATTTTCAGTTATTCATGTTAAGACGAAACTTCAAAATGCCATACAGAACAGTCTCGGACAATTTTATACAATGCTAAAAAGTAAAATCAGCTGCTGCACAGGCACTGCACTCCACCTCAATGTCTCGTATCAGAAAATAAGACTGACTGGGCTATTTTCAGTAATAACCATTTGATGACATAATATTTAACCCTTTCAGTATAATACAAGAGTAGCAGATATATGGAAAAACAAAAACCAAAAGTGCTATAAAATACACCACAATCACACCTGTTTTCCAGGTGAATGTGGTTAGCCAGTCCCCTCAGCCCTCTTCCTGTAATTGTTTTTTGAAAAACCTCAAGGGATTAGTGATGGCCATTTATTTGGCAGACTGGATGCTCTTATGGTCACCCAAGCAATAATGTCAAAGCACTGAAAGACACAAAAAACACAATCATGTAAAATCTCCTCATCCTTTCTGTGCCTTCTTCAGATCATAAAAATGTTATGATTTAGACCCTACTTTTCGCCAAATACATGACATTTTGGAGTCCGATTTGACAGGACTTAGAAAATTCTGGAATGATCAAAATCATGAGCAATCATCTTCCGAGTGAGACGATATAAACACGTTGTACAAAATCATTCTTGTCTGACTGAATAGCTGCCTCACAATTTCGATGGATAGTTAGTGAATGCTACTGGAAGTTTTCACACAAAGAAACTTTGTAGCAGACTTCTTTCGACAAAAGTTAAATTTTACTGACAAAAACAGCAAAATCGCGTTTTCTGTCACCCTTTGAGGGACTTAGGACTAGTATAATACATGGTTCATCTATGGCTCGTTGAAAAGTGCGTGGTCAACTTCCTATTAGTGCTAACTGAACGTTTTTGCCAGCTCTCATGGTTGAGGTGCTGTGAGCGGAAATTGGTCTAAATCGTTGTGTTCGAAAGAGGGGTGGGTCACTTTGAGCACAAATTTCACGTGGTATGAGGGATCGCCCACCAACAACTGTTGGCATCAGAATACTAGTCCCTGGGCTATCGCGTGGCATTGCTTGCATAATCATAAATTTAGCCGTTTTGGTACAGTGGCCGCTTGTGACAGACGGACACACGATGACGGCTAATAGCATAGCATAGCATAACGTGGGTAAAACGGTTTGTAAGAATGACATCACACAACTAAAAAGGCAAACAGCCAAAGGCCATATTACCTTCAGCACACTGGTATTATATTTTTGCTGCATTAGTTGTCTGGTGTATGCAATGTTGTCCTTACAAATCATTTCAACCTGTGGTTTTTTTACAATAATACTTCGTAATGGAAATGCACAGTAATTACCTGGTTTGCGTTTCAAAAGATGCTCCGACTCAAAACCGGTGATGTGGGACACAGTTGTGAAGACATGAGCACAGTGGGTGGCAGCACGCTCAATGCAGTAGCGGTGATAAATACCCCGATCTCCGGCTTCTTTGTCGATATTGAACTACGAAAACAATGTTACAAAGAAGAACGTTAAGTATATATGACAAAGTCAAAACAAAATGCTCATGTTTGCCATCACAACTAATGACCACATTAATAAATTGCATCTACACTTAGTGCTCCAATTAGATGATGATTTATTACCTTAACAGGCAAAGGTTGTGTCTTGTATGGCACAATACATATAGGTTACATTGTCCCAAATCCGGTTAATGTTCATTCAGGATGTTTATTATTTTTGCATATCTAATTCACCTGATACAATACAAAATCTGTCTGGACTAACTAATGGATTACTTCGGACAAACAACTAAATATTATGTTTCTAGTAATTTGCAATACGTAGGAAAGACCACACACAAACAAAAATACAAAATCACATTAAAAGTCAATAACGTAACTATTGTAGTAACTCAAAATTCTCATCTAAACTAGCATGCATTATTTTTATTACTATATAATAAGCAATATTTGAAGACTAACAACAATGGCTACAGTTGTTATTTCTCAGGCAGAAAATATTTCACTTCACAAACCGTGCTTAGATTGTTGTAGAAATCTGCGGCACTGGCACAGAGGTATCGGCCGAGCAGTGTTGCATGTGTCGTGAATATGGTCGATATGTCGAGATGCCGTACTCGGGAAATGATTAGACCGACACCGGAAAGCCACTCGTGAAAATGTGCACAAATGTACGGTTCGCCACGATCTCGAGGCAATGCCTTGCGAAACTGTCACAAAAAATCGTCAAAGTTTCATTGCTACCGGGACTATCAGTGTTGTGCTGTTGCAGTTACTGCTATCTTCAAC